>Ga0307508_10001998_pt1 | contig 22245 bp, 34 predicted proteins | sample 9_EM_MG_FD_203089 | JGI IMG/M metagenome (GOLD analysis project Ga0307508, IMG submission 203089) | Populus trichocarpa ectomycorrhiza microbial communities from riparian zone in the Pacific Northwest, United States - 9_EM | ecosystem: Host-associated > Plants > Roots > Unclassified | place...
GTTCTTCTGTTTGATCATCAATCGTATGCGACTTACATTATCTAGATCATGGCGATTTATTACACAAAGGTTCCCGTCTACAGTCCAACACCTACCACGGTTGGTCTGCGGGCGATTCGTTGCGGCTCCCCGTACCGTCCAACCTGATCTGGCCCACAACATCTACTGTACCAGTACCCTGCTGCCTCTCAGCCTTTCTCCGATCCTGCTTCAGTTTAAACACCTGCGCCTCCTGTCAATGCTCCTCTATCCTAGATTACCGTTCCCTAATCTCCTGCTCAGACATCTCGCTCTGGATATCTTTTCCTGCGGAGACTGAGGCTCGCTACTCGCCTCCCCGCATCGGCGGTGGCAAGAAAATCCAGGATCGCCCGGCCGATCGCCGCTCATCGGCAAAAAGGTCTCAGACCTAGCATTGATCCTTGCCCACTCATCAGAAATTCTTCTTGTTACTGGAGGTCGTATCGGTGTAGTATTGGATTTGGCGCTTGTGCCTCAGAGTTTGCTGAGTACACGATTGCATAAGGGTTGACGCAAGAGCCGGGAAGTTCCCGAGGAGGATCTATTGTTCTATTGGTTCTCCCCCTTTCTCATGCTTTATATGCTGCAACATACAACGAAGTTGAGAGGTTCTAATCGTCCGGTACCCATTCTCCCAGAAGAGCTGTCACACCCCTCAGCGCTGGTGGTGCGCGTGCGGGACGCAGACTCGTGACCACCTCTTCAAGGAGTGTGCCCAGTGGAGGGAACAGTAAAGGGCTCTCTGGGTGGAGGTTAGGAAGGAAGCCAGTAGGTGCAAGAGCAGCTGGAAGGTCCGGGACCTACAGGCCGACGAGAGATGCAGCAAGGAGGTACTAGAATTCCTCTCCACCACCGATGTAAGGGGGTGAGTTCCGGCACCGGCTGAGGGGGAAGCGCAGAGTGCTGAATGAGAGTGGGAGCTCCGGGAGCGAGAAGAGGAGAGGGAAGCAGAGCCTGAGGAGCTAGGCGCTGAGGTCGAAGAATCCTTGTTTCCCTCACACCCGCCTTCATGGCATCCGCAGAAGAGGAGCAGGAAGAGAGGACCGATTTCTTTTGTTCTTCACTAGTTATTTCTTTGGTTCGATTTCTATCTTCAGGGAAAGGCCAGTGACGGGGGCAAAGAAAAGCCTGCACCGTGCCGCCATCGCGCGGACAGCGGCGGGGAAACGTGCAAAAAGTGCGCCGCCATAGTCTAGGTAGGCTATATGCGAGTATGGCAAAACAAAACAAGTACCCATTCACCCAGTGTCTACTAATCTCTCACAACGTCAATCATACTGCAATCGAAGCGCACTCTAAAATTTATCCAACTCCCATCATTGACCCATAGCCTCACCGCTAATCCCTCTTTTAATACAGCTCCAATATAGTACTTGATTCGGTTCTCCCTGCGGTAATTCATACTTTCACCAGAGATTAATCACGGGTAAGGTGACAGATTGTGGACACAAGCCGCGGTTGCACACAGACGTGTCGCGAGGCTAAGCGCCCTTCCCGACCTGCGCACATCACTAGCCAAGTCATGGGACAAATTAGTCTTAACGTTGAACTTGAGCCTCATCCCCAACTCGTCCTAATTTTTCTCAACTCTTCCCACTCTGTCCTAATCACACAGCACCGCCCCCACAGCTGTACCACAATGTCTCTCACGCCAGCGAGGAACCGCCCGCTGAGTAACAATCCGTTCGTCAACTTTCCAGACCGCGGCAATCGTTTCGACTCGCCGCAACGCAATGATCCGTTCCGCAGCTCAATAGGAGAAAGAAAGAACCCCTTCTTTCCGGCGTTAGTGGAGAACACTAACCCGTTTGACAAGAACCCGTTCAGTATGTATCTCTAGGACTAGTGCGATCCCAAAATTCACGACAAGTAGCTCATCCACCTACAGGGCGCCCGTCTTCTATTCATCTGACTTCGTCTTCGAGGTATTCGACAAATATGTCGGCCCCTAGTTCGCCCATGGCGTTGCCTGGACTCTCAACAACCGGCTCTCCCGTCACGCATATCCCAGCTCCTCCTTCCTACCCGGCAGATAGCAGCCAGGCGCCTGCTGCAGTCGGCTATGTGCTCCCAAGTCCTCAGCTGTTGATCCGACCGCTGTCTCCGCTGGAGACGAGCATGACCGCGAATAAGAGGGCTAGTGGTGGCGTCGGCGTTGAAGATCGCTCAATTTCCTGGGAAACAAGCACTTCTATGGCGAAAGGCGGTGAGAATGTGGGACGTGAAGAAGCTGGTCTGCTTGCTCCACCCAGCCCTGTATACAGCCGTCCGAGGGGTGTGGAGGACTCGGCGTCCACCCGTCACTCCACGGCCGGTCGCACCCCCAGTTGTTCTGGATCGCCTCGCGCTTCGTTCCACGCTTCGCACGGTCGTTCCCCTCGTCACGGTTCCATTCCCCGCCACGCGCCTGTTGTCTTTGCCGACGAAATCAGGCTCTGTGCAGCCAACCGTTCAATCTCTGGAGAGCGGCGTGCAGCTGCCATTCTTGAAAACGACCATGAGAACGCCTGGGATCCGGGGACCATCTCGGCGGTAAGCCGCTCCCCCTCCACCCGTCCTCTGCTCGGCGGAGCCTGCATAATTGATGCATATATTTAGATGGCTGCTACGGAGCGCGTCTGCGAGCTCTATCTTTACTTGTTCGTTGTCATAGTTGGTAGTACTCTGGCGGGAATTGCATCCGCAGTATTATATCTTTTCTCGACTACCTAGGTGAGTAAAGATGTAACATAGGCTAGGAGTTGCAATTGAACGCCACACTGTTGGTGAAGGAGCTGCAGTAAAGGCAGTTCGCTGGTTTCTACGGATTGGCGGCGGTGTACTACAGTTCGTGTAACAATTCATGTCATTGGCCACAAAAAGCAAAGGTAGTCTCAAATGGCTACATTCAGCGTCCTCCGCTACCCACCGATATCGCCAACGAAGATCATCCTCTATACGCCTAGTATATGGATATCAGTTGCTGTATCTAGACTCGTCCACCCTTGGCCGGAGCAGGTGCGACCACAGAGGCGAAAAGTGAAGCATTATGTATTGGGCTCATTTTTCTACTTCAGCTCATCGGCAGCCGGATTGAAGGCAGGCCTCGCGATAGCTCGCCCTGTGCGGCCACGTCACAGCCCCTTAGGACGATCCCTCCTGCCCTAGCCCGTCCTGGTATATGATCGGGGTGGGCTACCGATCTTGCTCACCACCTTTTTTTTTTTTTTTTCGTTTAATCATATTCGCATTCGACCTATGTAAATCATGGCGGCGTACATTTTACCCGGTTTTCCTGTCCGCAGTCCGCGCGGTGGCGGCTCGTTGTAAGCTCCCCTTTGCCCTCCGCCCGGCCTGTTCCCAGAGGAAGTAGATGCGTCCAAAGAAATTGACAAAGGAGAGAACAAAAGAAACGCGCGAACCGCCCCCTACCCCTCGCCTGCCGATGCCATGAATGGAGGGGTATTTTTTTTGTTTAATCATACTCGCATTCGACCTATGTAGATCATGGCGGCGTACATTTTGCCCGGTTTTCCTGTCCGCAGTCCGCGCAGTGGCGGCTTGTTGCAAGCTCCCCTTTGCCCTCCGCCCAGGCCTGTCCCAAGAAAAGAAATAAACGCGCCCAAGAAACTTGACAAAGGGAAAGAAATAAAGGAAAGCGCACCCCGTCCCCCTACTCCTCGCCTGCCGATGCCATGAAGGAGGGCGTGGGTAAGAACAGCGGTAGTTCCTCTCCGGTGCCCGAGCCTTCCGCAGCACCCAGCTCCTCCGCCTCCGCCTCCTATTCCTCTTCCCGCTCCTGGCGCTCTCGGAGCTCCCATTCTGACGTCTGGCTCCCGGCGCCGTCTTCTTCCACAGGTGGCACCAGCCTTCCCACATCCGTTGCGGTGAGGAAGTCCAGCACTGCCTTTCCGCACCTTTTGTCGGCAAGTAGGTCCCGGATCTTCCACCGGCTCTTCCACCTTCCCGTCTCCTTCTGCACCTCCGCCCAAAGCACCTTTTGCTGCACCTTCCATTCCGGGCACACCTTGAAGAGGTGGTCTCTCGTTTGCGAGGGGCACTTGCACCACCAGCACTGGGCATCGGGGCGGACCTTGGCCCAGTGAAGGTACTGTCCGATCCGGGCGTGGCCCGTCTTCAGCTGGTAGAACCTTGAGGCGAGCCTCTTGGTGCTGTTGGCTACCTCGCTATCGGGTTTCTGGCTCTTCACCATGCGGTACTTTGCCTTGGAGATGCGCCCACCGGCCCATGACCGCGCCTCAGCCCACTTCTTCTCTGAGATTTCCCGCTTGATGCTTGCCAGGGATCGTGGGAGCGGCCCTGGGTTCTCCACCCCGCGGGAGCTGGGCTTCTCCGCTGCAATCTTCGCCCATTCGTCGGCCTTCTTGTTGCCGGTTATGCCCTGGTGAGCCGGGCACCACCTGATCTCAATGGTGACGCCCGGCCTGGCCCTGCGCAGCATGGCGATGTGTTTCCGCGCCTGGATCGCGTATTGCTGTCCAGGGCGAGGTTCCTCCGATGCCATACGTCTGATGGCCGCTTGCCCATCCGTGAAGATTGTCACCCGGTCCGGGACATATCCTCCTGATACCGATTCCAGCGCGCGGGTAAGAGCAGCGCACCCCGCATCGTATGCTTCCTGGTTGTGGCCCATGTGGCACTTGATGCCCTCCCAGGTCTCTCCGTTCTTCCACACCACTGCGTATCCGGTAGCCCCGTCCTCCATCCGTGACCCGTCGGTGAACATTGTCAGTCCAGGCCGGGCCCTCTGTGCCTCGGCCTCATGGATGGAGGGGTGGGAGGGAACAGCGGGAGTTCTTCCCCGTCCCCCCTCCAATCCACAGCCCCCAGCGCCTCCGCCTCTCCCACACGCTCCTCTTGCCGCTCCCGCCGCTCCTGGAGCTCCCACTCAGACACCTCACTTCCGGCGTCGCCTCCCTCATCCACCGGCGGCACCAGCCTCCCCACGTCCGAGGAGGAGAGGAAGTCCAGCACTGCCCGCCCGCATCTCTCATCGGCCAGCAGATCTCGGACCGTCCGCCTGCTCTTCCACCTCTTGGTCTCCTTCAGCACCTCTGCCCACAGAATCTTCTGCTGCATCTTCCATTCCGGACACACCTTGAAGAGATAGTCTCTCGTTTGCGAAGGGCACTTGCACCACCAACACTGGGCATCAGGGCGAACTTTCGCCCAGTGCAGGTACTGTCCGGTCCGGGCATGCCCCGTCTTCGGCTGGTAGTACCTCAAGGCAAGCCTCTTAGCGCTGCCGGCCACCGCACCATCGGGCCTCTGGCTCTTTGGCATGCGGTACTTTGCTTTCGAGGTCCGGCCCAAGCCCACTGGCGTGCCTCCACCCACTACTTCTCTGAGATCTCCCGCTTGAGGTTGGCAAGGGACCGCGGGAGGGGCATTGCCCGCGCCTCACTGCTATCGGAGTAGCTCAGCCACTCCACCCCGCGGGTATCTGGCTCCTCTGCCGCAGTCTTTGCCCACTCGTCGGCCTTCTCATTGCCAGCAATTCCCTTGTGGGCCGGGCACCATCGAATTTCAATGGCGATGCCTGGCCTGGCTCTGCGCAGCGAGGCAATATGCTTCCGTGCCTGGAGGGCGTATTGTTGTCCTGGACCAGGTTCATCCGATGCCATCCGTCTGATGGCCGCTTGCGCATCCGTGAAGATCGTGACCCGTTCCGGGGTTGTGTTTCTTCTCGAAGCTGATTCTAATGCGCGCGCGAATCTTGCTCACCGCGCTCACAAACTGCTCTCCTCTTCTCTCTCACTGTCATCGTGAGCGACCAGTCTCCGGCTATGAATGTACCTCTTCGCTCTCCCGCTCGTAGCTCTCTCTTTATAAGACCCGATAGTAATCTGGAATTCTTACACCTACGTCCGTTCCCAGTAATCGAAACCCAACACGCAGATACCTGAAAAAATAATGAATTAGACAATCTTCTCCGTAATGGATCCCAAGAAAGACAAATAAGAAAGCCCCAAACCAGGCACAAGGATCGGACTTCCAGTAAACAAACAAAACGCAAAAAAAGTTCGGCCCACGGAAAAAAAAAAATGGGTGTCAAGATCGTGAACCCACTGCCACGTGCAGAACCCCGGAAGTTGAGCCGCAGAGGTCATCGACAGGGCACATGATCCAGTGTGGATGTATTCCGGAGCGTCATAAGGGATGGACTGATCAGGGGGTCGGGCGGGTTGCACTCGCGGAACTTGCAGCCTCCAGGGTAGAGATGGTGGTGGATGAGACGTCAGTCCACGCTTGTTATACGCCGTTCTCAGCCCACCAGGGTGCTTGACACCATGGATTCTCCTTGTAGTAGGGTCCTGTATCATTGCCAGTATATGGCAGCAATTTTCCAGAGCTCAAAATATATATACCCTTCACAAGGATTGCTAGTACTTATCTGGCTTGTATTGCTCTGACAAGCAGGCGCAATCTTCGCCTTCTCCCTACGAGCCCGACCACACCATCCGCTCTCGGTGCGCGGGGTTGTGCGTTCGGCTGTGGGTGGAGTCGTTGGATCGGGATGAGTCCGGCTGTTGTCGACTATCGTGACAACGACGCTCAATTTCCTCCCGGAGTCGGCGGATGGTAAGGCCCGTTGTACATAAGGAGAATCTTCCGCCTTCGACTATGTATCATCTGCCCGGTCACCATCCTCGTCTCTATCAATCTATATTCCAACACGGGGTCGCGGGGGAAGGGCACGGCGTGGTGTATCCCTCCTGCCAAACCCCGGTACCGTCCGAGCAATGGATGACAAAGAACCGAACCCGAGAAGCCGGATCGCCTCTCCCGTCGGCTCCATTGTTGATCGCTGCTGCGGCTCGTTTCGCGGGCTACGGACTGGGTGTCGGCCCGCCTTGTTTTTGGGAATGTCGGGTGTGCGAGCTTTTGATGACGGTTTTGATAGAAGAACGGAGGGAGTAGCCATGCTGATGCGATCCTGCATTTTCTGGACCGCGTTCAGCCGCGAATGGCAACGAAGCAACGCCATTGCTGGTGGGTGTGGAAGGGGAAGTATGAGGTGTTGGAAGACTGGCAACGCGGGGGCCTTGGGTGCGGTTGCCATGGAACCTCACATTGCAGTCGTCGAGCGTGCCAAGGCTCTGGCGAATGCCGGCGGGTATGCTGTTCGGACGTCCAACAGCCGCTAGGGTGGCGGGCAAAGGCCACCAGCGTGGTATCGCCCTCTTGACAAACCTCGGTACCGTCTGGACGATGAAGTACAAGGAACAAAAACAGAGAAGCCGGATCGCCTCCTCCGTCGGCTCCATCGGATTGCTGCAGCTGTTCGTTTCTCCTGCTCCGGGCTTGGTGCGGTGGCGGAATATAATGTCAGAGATGGACAGGTGATGAGCGAAGTGTGTTTTTCCAACTTACTCCTCTCACATTGCGAGATCGGACACCGGCAGGGTCACGGGGAGCATTTGCTGCCAATAAAGGAGAACCGTTAGGTTGTAGGAGCGAGGGGAGAGGTAACGGAGGAGAGGTGGCGAGGTTAATTCTCGTTTGCGCTAGGATTTCGCCGGAATCATTTACCAGTTGGAAACTTGCGTTTCATGTCGATGGGAACCCTGAGAGCCTTGAATAGGGCGGAGCGCAGGAAGGATTGTGGAAGTGCGGGAGAAGGGTGAGCTGGAAGGTGAATTGGACGAATTCAAAGAGGATGGAAAAGTGAAATTGAAGAAGAATGGGAAGCAGCGTGAAGGGCGAATGTGTAGAGAGGAGGAGAGTGCAACGTGTCAGAGGTCGAGCCCGAAGAAGAGAAGGTGGTGGAACGATGATTGGATAGTCGATGGGAGTAGCGAAGACTGGGCCGCAAGAAGAAGAATCCTCTAGGCACTCCCCGGTCAGCGTAGACAATGCGGCCGAACTTGTTTCCCGAGAAAGCGAATGTCGAGACGGAGGGTGAGGATCAGGGCGAGGCGAATGAATCACACCCAAAACTAGGAGACGAGACCGAATCCAAAGTAGAATGGATGGAAGATGAAAAAGCAGATGACGACAAGGAGGAGCAGGTGGGGGGGGAGGGAGGGGTAGGGGTGGGTGAGAATGAAGAAGGATTGACCAAGGGGCGGTGTCTCAGTCCGGACAACACCAACGCGTGCAGTTAGTAAGCGGCCAACGGATAGAAAACTTACATACAGCAGGTGTGAATGAAAGGGGGGTTACACAATTTCTATAAGAGCGATGGGCATGAGGTGCATACTTTCCTCCCCGGTTGCAATAGAATATATCGAGGAGGGCTAGGTAGCTTGTATTGCCCCGCACAAAATGTCCCTCTATCGACGGCGACCCCCACAACTCTAGAGCTCCCGCAATTGGATCGGGTTTTCTCCTCGTCACACCTCCTACTATTCCTATCCAGAATCGACGATACGCAGCCCTTGGTGGCAGGAATGCATTTCACAGACCAAAATGACTTCTTTTAGCTTCCGCTCCCGGTTACTTTCCTGTCACGTCCGGAGGTGCCGGCTGCCCGAGTCTCCAAGTACCAGCTCGAAAGACAGTCTTCCGTCTTCCCCCCTGATGAGTCCCTGAGTGTGAGACTGGGACGTTCGGTAACGTCAGAGTCACGGCAATATCGAGAAAGTCTGGTTTTCCACTCAATAAATTAAGTGATGTCGTATCTGTCTTCGGAGTTCACAACAGAATAATCTTAAGGGTTCGGTTCGATATTCGATTCGGTTCCGTGTCTCGTTTGATGCTGATGTCCTTTTCACTCGCAGCGTAGCGTTCTTATATAAGGACTTCACTCGCCGAAGTTCTCAGGCCAAATGCTTTGTTCGGACAGTTCCTTTGCTGGTTTCAGTAATGAAACCCACGGCTGGGTCTCCCTTTGTTACTAGTGATTTCTTTTGTCCGGAATAAGGTGTGCCCTTTATTTCTCAGACCTGGCATTGATCGGATCTTTCTTTGTTTTTTCGGTTTCAGCAGTCTTTCGCTGATCAGGGTTTTCGCTATGTGTGGTCTTTCAATGATCGCCGCAGGCCCTTCTGGCCGTATTGGTCAACACATATCCAGACTTAACTGGTACTCGGCGCTTCAGGCCTTCACGGCCATCTTGGACCCTACCGAATAACACCACATCCCCGATCACTGCCTAAATTTCCGAACACTGCTCACCGGCAAATGCAAGCTTCCGCTCCAAAGACTGTAATGTTCTGATTCTGTAATCCTCCCAATAATTCAGGTGTGCCTCCGACATGCTCACTGACATCATGACGAAGAGCCTCCCTCGAGATACTCACTGGAAGCACGTTTACGGGCTTGGGCTCGTAAGCAGGGACTCAGGGGAATTCTCCGATCAACCATGAATCAAGCGTTTGAAATAAGATACTCTTTCTATTCTTTCTTTGGAGGATGCGATCTTTCTCCTATGTCCGTGGTTTTTCCTTGAGGGATTTTTTACACGGTTATGAGTTTTAACGAGGCATCCTAGGATTCTGTTTTCTCATTCCCTCCTGTGTTTCCTTTGCATCTTCCGTACAAGGGGAAGTGTCAGAATAATGGGCGTCCGGAGATGACGGACCGGAGGTGGCATCCGGAGATGATGGACCGGAGGTGGCGTCCGGACATGACTGACTCCCCGAGCACCGGCTCGGAGGGCAGTCTTCCGTCCTTTATCCTGGCCGCCTTCCTGTATATAGAGAGATCTTGCGCCCGCATAATGTGAGAGTGACAATCTTAACTGTTATCTATCAATATATTCCAACAGCCTTCTTCATCGAATTCCAAGGTCCGGGAACGGGCGGTCGTCCTGCAATTCCTTTCATCAATGTGTAGTATTCCCTCGCTGGCGATGACCAAAGCGCCACCTCATCCTGCAACGCGGTGTCGATGCGCTATCTTCTGGATGCCGTCCGCTGGGCCCCTCACCTTGCCCGTGGCCTCCTGCTCACAACTGATTAGTTCCCGCGTCTTTATATTTGCGTATGGGCCTGGGGTGGGATAGTAATGCACGGATTCTCAAAGCACAACCCGGATGCCCTCGCAAGATCCAAAATTCCGTTCTTTCCGCGCCGTCATCAAACGACGTTCCGGTGAGGTAGCTGAGTTGAATAACATCTCAGTTATACCGTTTGGGGCCCGCCGGTGCTGCAAATATACAGAGTCAAACATTTGTTGCCCTCGAAGTCAAGAGATATTGATCGGCTGGCCGGTGATCTTTTCTACGGCGCCCCATGTGAGAGAAAGAGCACGTTGCTAGTGAAGGTTGCACTTCGGCCACCCCCACGAGTTTTCTGGCTAACCACAGTCACCTGCGATGCTTCTTCGGGGTACAGCATAGCATAGAATGACTATAGCCTGGGGTGCCGCAGCCGCGAGATCGGCAACGAAGCTGATGTTGAAACTCAGAAGTCAGTGGCTGTGAGATGGCTTGGCGTTCTTTGTCGGTAGGTCTGTCACCAAATTTTCGCCTCCGAATGACACGTAGGGAACGAAGCAACTTGCAATAACTGCAAGAAGGAGCTCACCAGCGACCACATACATTCCGCACCATTAAGCCCCATACCGAGACATACTCGAAAACATGTCTGTTGATGATCACAGAGAACGTCGACTGCTAGGAAAATGACATAGTAGTTGAGAGTATCACCGGCCCGAGGCAACACAAATGATCTGAATTACACGTCTTCCATTCAAGTTGGCCGAGAAAAACTGTGCTAGAAGATACAGGAAGCGCGCACGAGTGCAACTGCCAGATCACATACACACCCCTCCGACTTCCGACCCTCCTATTGTTCACGATGTGTGCGCCTTCTTCCAAGAACGCACCTTGTCGATCATCTTAGCGCGGTTGTCGCTGCGTGAGAACGACACACCGTTCTCCCTCGCGAAGTTGCGCAGCCCTTTTACAGTAATATCGACCAAGTCACCGTCTTCAGACTCCTCGTCGGGCTCGTATCCAGACTCTGGTATGGAATCCTTGGCGGTCTCCGGCTCGCACTTGTCATCGGGCTCCGATCTGGATTCGGGCTGGCGGTCGGACTTTCTGAGAGCGTCCTTAAACTTGTTGATGTCCTTGAAGACGATGGCTCCCTTGGCTTTACCGGCGTCCTTAGGCTTGCGGAGGAGCTTGGGCTGGTGAGCGTCCTTGGGCTTGCTGGTGGACTTGACCACGTCCTTGACCGTACCGGCCCCCTTCGACTTGGAATTGTCCTCGGAGCCATGAGCAACCTTAGACGTGTCGGTGCTCTTGGGCGTGGTAGCGTCCTTGGACTTCCCGTCGTCCCCAGTTCCGACCACAGAAGAGCCACTCCCGGATTCCTCGGAGGGGGCAGTAGAGCTGCGGACGCTGGCGTCGGCTTTGGCATCTTCAGGTTTCTTCATCTTGTGTGGAGGAGAAGGGAGGGAGGACGGCTCCTCGTTGGCGGCCATCACTGCTCGGTTGGTCGTAAGTAGAAGTCCACGGTATCTGAAGTAAACGAGACCCTACCCTTCCTCTTCCGCGTGTGGGTCTCCACAGCGGGATTCTTCCCCTTGCCATTTCTCTAATATGGTTAGTCCCAGGCCCTTGTGGAATGCATTAATGGGTTACCCACGGTGTATCTCTGTTTGGCCATTTCCAGTCTGGTAGACGAGTAAGCGTGGGTGAAGAAAGAATTTGTGCTAGAAACGGAGGGGATATATTTGTGGAAGGGATGGGATATGTGAGAGAAGGGAGGGGGTTCACAACTCACGATTATGTAAGTGGTATTGGTATATATTGGTTATGGTTGTTGTGTTGTTAGGAGCAAGTGGAGAGATGTCGAGGGACGGCGGCCATTTAAAGGCAAATTTCCGGCCTAAATTAGAGTGACTACGCCCGCATATTTGCCGGCAGATTGCTTTCACTTCAATGAGCATATGATGACGCGCGACGGGCGAGAGTAGGTGTGCTGCTGGGCGTTGCTTTGGGTCGCAGGCTACATCACTGAAGCACAAAAGACCGGTAGCGGGGATATTGAAGCCAGACAGCAGACTTTGGCTCGGACCGTGGTAAGGGTGCCTCAAGCCGGTGTTTGTTTCCTGCCACTACTCGCTCAATTCCGCATTTCTGTTAAATTCGACTTCCTTGTCTCCCTTTCTGATTCCTATCTCCTACTTCCTCTTGATATCATCCACGCCGACGCCTTCCGATTTCCTCAGCTCACGATATACACACATCCCCTATCCATCGCCACGGCTCCCAGCGGTCATCCGCCTTCAGACAAACAGCTTCGGCCAACATCCAAATTACACCATTAGAGATAAGCACCATCGGCGTAGGTAACTACGCAGGGTTCGAGTTGTCGGCGGATAACAAGAACCCTGTCGATGTCATGCTTGTCGAAGTGGAGCTTAACTCCATTAACGGTATCACGTCTCCTAGTGCTGCAAATATTAAAATGTAGCCAATTTCCAGGCACCACCAGCAGCCAGCCGTGTAGCAAGAGCGGGACACGGTTGCTATTGGGATTTGTGCAATGACATACGCCCTCGACGCTTGCCAATCCTGTATACACTACGGGCTTCACTACCCGCAGTTCGTTCGTAATGTGGCGTTATGGCGCTGCTGGTACTTTTTCGCGCTCTCCTCTTCCATGGCTCTAGTGCTTCCTCATACTCGGAGCGTATCATTATGATTCATTCAGTTGGCACAATCGTATACATCTAGTGTCCGTTTCCACTGACTCCTAATCACAGCTACTTCACCGTCATGGTGCTTCTACGCCGCTGGAATGCTTCCGCCGCCTTCACGCCTCCGCTTGCTTCGGTCACCAAGAGGAGCGGCAAATGGTTATGACCCTAGAAGAACAGCTAAGCAAGCCCCTCAATATTGCCACCCCGTTCCTCAAAGATTCGTTATCAATGTGCTTGCATATTTTGAGGAAATTTGGCGCCGTGAGTAGCAACCGGTGGCTAAAATCATCGAGTGCTCGCGGGTGACCAGTACCTCATCACCGTGCGGTAGCTGCGCATTCGGAATCACGACCTCTCACACGGCTGTGGCTCACCATTTGCAGTCGGCAGCGGCAGAAATGAGGGACGCTGACCACGGCAAAAGCGAAGGGATGCTCTTCAACAGGAATCAAGGCCACCCCACGGCAACGATTGCGATCGGCAGCAAGAAACCCAATTTCAACAAGGAAGCAACCCGGTGGCTGGGAATATGGTTAGACTCGCACCTCACATTGATAAAACACCAGTGAGCAACGTTGACGAAGGAAAGAAATGCCCTGTCCAGGCTCCGGCGGCTGGCAGGTCAGGTGGGACAGTCCCTAGACAACAGTCGGAAAGTAATGACAGCGTGTGTGCAGACAGTGGCAATGTACGGAAGAGAGCTGTGGTAGAAAGTGTCAGAATAATGGGCGTCCGGAGAATACGAACCGGAGACGGCGTCTGGAGATGGCAGACCGGGGGCAACACGTCCGCAGATGACAGCTACTCGGGAGACAGTCGTCCGTCTTTACCCCTGGCGAGTCCCTCATGCCCGCGGTATATAGAGAGAATGTTCCTCCTTCGACGTTGCATCAATCAACCAATTCACTATCTTCATCTCTGTCGATCCCTATATTCCAATAGGTTATGAGCCCGGATTGAACGCTCCGCCAATCCGCTACCCATCAATATTCGCACCCGCCGTACATGCTCGCTTCTCCATCTCATCCCTATACTCTTGTTTCAAGCCTCAACCCTTTGAGCCGCATTGCTTCGCGACGACATCGCCACCAAGGCCACTACCCGACAAACTATCAAGTTCGAAGTCGCGGAGCTGCTTAATGCTCGAAACTACCATTCGTGGGAAAACGACATGAGGGAAGTCCTTACTGCGTAAGGAGCCTTCAATGTCATCACCTGGAAAGAAACCCCACCGAACTGTGAAACTTCTGCTGCGGCCTGTGGCTTCTATCGGCGCGCTGACCGAGCAGCCTCGATGATTTACCTATCAGTCAAACCTATCATCCGAACCGTCATCAGCAGTCTTCCCGAGAATGAAATCTGTGTTCCAGCCCGCGTCTGGGAATTGCTTCGTCAGAAATACGACTCTGCCCCACTGAAATCCGGCCGAAACGACATCATCAATACCTCGACGATGTAGCCTGGGACATCGGTCACTGAATACATCTCTTGGCTGCTCGCCATTCGCCAAGAATTAGCCGGAACTGAAGAAGCGATCTAGGATACCACCGTCGTCTGCCACCTCCTTCGAACCGTACCTGAATCGTTCGCAATTACCGTCGGCGTTCTCAAAAACAAACCCTCGGAGGAGCAAATCGCGGATGCCGTTACTGCAGCCCTTGGAAGAGACATCGTTCGCACGGAGGAACGACCAAGTCCGTTCAAACTTCAACATCGCCAGCACTACCCGCCAAGCACTCGTAGCAAAAAACTTCGCACGGCAAGCGACACGGTGGCTATGGCAATCGGAAGCCGTACGGAAGGCCTAGCAATTCAGGGCTACGATGCTTTTACTGCACACGAGAAGGACATAAGGAAGGTGACTGCCACGTAAAGCAAGAGGTAGAAAGGCTCAGAGAAGAAAGAAGCTCCCAGCGACCCCCCGCACAAGCTGCCTAGGTGAACTTCGGGGACTACCCGAGCCAGGTTGATGGAGGGCAATCCGACAAGCCAGGCGGGATTGCTGGAACCCGTTCCTGCAAGAGGCCAAGGGGAATGACGTTTGGGCGGCGGCCGGCTACACGGCGCCACGGATCGACAGGGTTGGGCACGCACTGGTGTCGGAGGATGGCACTATCGTAGAGAGTCCTGAGGAAAGGGAACGGGTAATCCTGAGCGCGCACTTCCCGGCAGACCCCCGGGAACCTACGAACCAAGGGACGGCAGAAAGGCGTTTGAGCGTGTTCACGCACACCTGGTTGGCAGCCTGCTCATGAAGGCGGTCAACACTTCCACCCCAGGCGATGACCGGATCTCGGCAGACATCATCAAGGTGTTTTGGCGGTGGGACAACCAGCGGATTACACAACTCGTTCGGGCGTGCATACGGCTCGGCCACCACACGAAGCTGTGGAAGAGTCAAGACGGCAAAGGGGGTTGCCATTCCGAAGCCAGGGAAGCCGGATTACTCAAAGGTTCTTGTCTACAAGGTGATCTCGCTGCTGGATGTCATCGGCAAGCTGGTTGAGCCCACGGCGGTCCACCTAATTGCCGACCACCTGGAACGGAAACGAGGCCTGCAAGATGGCCAGTATGGATGTCGCAAGCGGAGGTCATTCGTCGACGCAGTGGCAGTCCTCTTCAACCGCACGCAGCGGGCGTGGGCGGAGAAGAGGGTGGCGGGCGTGCTGCTCATGGACATCAATTCGGCATTCAATACTGTCAGCCAGGTGCGCCCGGGCAGACGCGTGGAGGCGTTGGAAATCGAGCCGGACCTCATCAAGTGGACGGGAAGCTTCACGTCAGACCGCCAGGTGAAATTGGTCCTCGGTGGCAAGACGGGCGAGGCGAGTCCGGTGGACACCGGCATACCGTGAGGGTCACCGGCGGCACCAATCCTCTTCGCACCTATGTACCTGTCAGGGATCATCAACGCGGTGGAACAAGAGGTGTCAGGCATTCAGGGGCAATCCTTTGTGGACAACATTGGATGGTGGGCAGATGGGATCGACGACAAGGCAGCTGCGGCACAGCTGTCGGGGCGGCAATGGCATCCATTGACTGGGTAGCACAGAAGGGAGTAGCTTTCGACCATGGAAAACCCGAGGCGGTGATCCTTCGCAGGAAGAAGGCTATTCCGAGGCAGGCGCACACCGTGCCATTCAACAAGGAGGCGACGCGGTGGTTGGGAGTATGGCTTGGCTCCCAGCTCACGCTCAAGGACCATCATGCCATCCGGCTGAAGGACGGAAAGAAGAAGATGGCAAGGTCTCGCCGGCTCGCAGGGCAGATGGTGCTTTCATTGCCCAACTGCAGGAGGGTTATGACGGCATACATACAGTAAGTCGCCATGTTCGGATTGGAGCTGTGGTGGAAGGGAGACCATACCCGGGGCACCATTGCCAACAGCTACCGGTCAATCTGGAGACACGAGCAACGATAGGCTGCTTCCAGACAACCAATCTGCGGGTGCCGTCGATGGAGTCTGAACTCAGGCTGGCAACCGCTCAGCTGGAGAACAGACAGCAGAGACTCGGCTTGCGTCTCCTCAGCCTACCAGAGGGGGGCCAAGCCAGGGAAGTTGTCAACACTCCAACTGCCATCGGGCGCAGACTCACCAATACCCCCACCTATGCTGGAAGGGTGGAGAGCACGGACGGGTCTCGGCTGGACGATGGAACCGCTAAATACGCAGTGGTATGTATGAATGGCCAAACGTGAAAGGGCATCAAAACTCACATGGGCTACAACCAGGAGTCCTACAACGCTAAGTGTGCTGCCCTCGCCCCCGCACTAGAATCCGCCTAGAGAAGAAACACAATTCCGGAACGAGTCACGATCTTCACCCACGCACAGGCAGCCATCAGACGGATGGCCTCAGAAGAACCTGGCCCCGGCCAGTAGTATGCGATCCAAGCCAGAAAGCCCGTGGCCTCACTGCGGAGGGCCAGGCCGGGTATCATCATCGAGATTCGGTGGTGCCCGGCAGATAAAGAAGTCGCCGGCAACGAGAAAGCCGACGAGTGGGCGAAGACCGCAGTGGGAGAGCCAGACACTCGCGGGGTGGAATGGCTTAACTACACGGAATGGGCGGAGGTGCGAACGATGCCGTTCCCACGATCCCTGGCAAACCTCAAGCGGGGGATCTCCAAGAAGAGGTGGGTGGAAGCGCGGCAATGGGCTGGAGGCCGGACTTCCAGAACAGGGCACAAAATGCCGGAAAGCCACAAGCCGGAGGGCGCAGTTGCAGGAAGTACCAAGTGTCTCGCTTCAAGGTACTACCAACTGAAAGAGGTGCACTGTTGCATCGGACAGTACTTGCACTGGGCGATAGTTCGCACTACAGCCCAGTGCTGGTGGTGCTCGCCCCTCGCAAACGAGAGACCACCTCTTCAAGGAGTGTCCGGAATGGAAGATGCAGCAGAAGATTCTGTGAGCGGAGTGCAGAAGGAGACAGGGAGGTGGAAGAGCCGGAGGAGGATCCGGGACCTCCTGGCCGATGAGATGTGTAGTCGTCGATAGCATCGCTCTGCGTGACAGAAACAAAGCCAGTTTGCCGGATACGAGACGACGCAATGAGAACGACATCAATGAAGAGGATACCTATGATGATACCGGCGGCAAGGACGATCGCGAATGAGATGCGGCGCGTAGGTCGACGAGCTTAGCGACGTTGTTAGCACAGCTCTCAGAAGGACACCGACAGTGGGAAGTTGTACAATACGACGTGACAAGTACGATGTCGATGAGGATGGCGGTGAGGATTGTCAGAATAATGGGCGTCCGGAGATGACGGACCGGAGGCGACATGTCCGGAGATGACAGCCGCCCGAGTCTCCGAGCACCGGCTCAGGAGACAGTCTTCCGTCCTTTCCCCCTGGCGAGTCCCTCGGGCCCGTTGTATATAGAGAGAATGTTCCTCCTTCGACTTTGTATCAATCAATCAATACACCATCTTCATCTCTATCGATCCCTATATTCCAACAGGTTATGAGCCCGGATTGAACGCTCTACCAATCCGCAACCTATCGATAATCGAACCCGCCGATACATATTTGCACCCGCCTCGCTTCTGCACCTCATCCCTGCACTCTTGTTTTTAAGCCTCAACCGTTTGAGCCGCGTCGCGTCGCGACGACAATGCCAACAACACGTCCCGCAGTTGCCGACCTACACAACGCCGTAACTACCGCTCGTGGAGAACGACATGCGATCATTCCCTATCCGCTGAGAGGCCGTGACGAGAATCGGCACGACGACCGCGCTGCCCTGATGATCTACCTATCGGTTGAACCCAGGATTCGAACCGTTGTGTGCGCGCTCGGTGATGGAGTTGCTGCGGCACCCCACACCGGAGCTGCCGTGCACTCTCGAAGATGCGGAGCTGTGTGCGCGCTCGATGGTGACGCAGTTGCTGTGGCAATCCACACTGGAGTTGATGTGCGTGCTCGGGGAGCTGCTGTGCTGTCCCCATACCGGAGCGGTCGCGCCCGCCTGATGATGGAATTATTATGTACGCTCAATGCTGACAATGAGCAGGTTTTCTTATGGACCGGCATATGAATCGGCATCGATCCAGGGGAAGCCTCTGGTGAAGCGTATGGCGGGTGGTTATCAGGTTTTCTTTCCCTCTCCTTTCTTTCTTTGGTGGATGTTGCCCCGCTTCGACCGGCACCCGCCGCCCCCACTCTTTCTCCTATATCTGTTTTTTTTCACAGGATGTTTTTTACACGGTTGTGAGTTTTAACGAGGCATCCGAGGATACTGTGTTCTCAATATTTTTCCTCCTCTACTGCTGTTTGTTGCTATACTGGCTTCTTCGTTTTCTCTTTCTCACCTGGGTTCCTTTGCATCCTCCGTACGAGGGGAAGTGTCAGAATAATGAGCGTCTGGGGATGGCGGACCGGAGGCAACACGTCCGGAGAAGACAGCTGCCCGAGTCTCCGAGCGCCGGCTCGGGAGACAGTCTTCTGTCTTCCCCCTGGCGAGTCCCCAGGCCCGTTGTACATAGAGAGAGTGGTCCTCCTTCGACGCTGAATCAACCAACCAATTCACTATCTTCATCTCTATCGATCATATATATTCCAACAGAAAGGGGAGGGAAAGCCGGGCATGACGGGAGGTGTGACTGAAATGCAGAAGTTAGTCGGCCAGCAGGCGTGCCCAGTCACGCCCTCCTTTCGGACCACGAATTTGGGTGAGCTGGCATTGGAGTTGGGGCTACGACCGGCGACATCTCAGTTTGAGAGCAAACAGAGGCGCTTCCGGGCACGACTTCTTGTTCTCCCAAGAGGCACAGATGCCAGAAAGTTAGTGGGGGTGCCGTCAGCCATTGGGGGGGTGTTGGGGGCAGCACTCGGATAATTGGGAAAGACAGAAGAAGCGGCCCTGCTGTTGGAAATGCTTCTCGCGCGTTGTTTACATTTGGCGCTTGAGCCTTAGAGTTTGTTGAGGACACGGTTGCGTAAGGCGCAAGCGGGGAAGTTTCAGCGGAGGATATTTGTTCTGCGGGTTCTTTCTCTTCTCCTTCTTCTCTATACTTATCGAATACTACAACGAAATTGTGAACCACTCGAACTACAAGAATCGATACGCCTTGTGTTTCCTCATCTCATACAGCATTAAGACTGATCGAACTCCTATCATTCATTTTTATCCTCATCGCTAATCGGTATTCTTTCAACAGGTTATGAGCCCGGAGCCGTAACCGCTCTGGATACTTCAACAATCCTCACCCCGATCATCTACCGTCTCAGTCTAACCACCCCAGAGCTCAGTACGCGCGAAGTCCGGCGAGATCGAGGCACGATTATACGATTCTCGGAACGCGTCAAGCGTCTCACTACATTATACATACCTCTCGAAACGCGTCAAAAGCGTCTTTCAACACGACTCTCTCAATGAGTGAAGAATCATTCAAGTACCCTCTGCGTATCATCTATCTCCTTGATCATACCTACTATGCGGCCCGGAAGGAAGACTGCATGGAACTTCTGCAAGGAGTGATGGCTCGTAATATCATCATAGAGGAGGAAGAGACCACACGCATCGGAAGTCGCAAGGAAGAAGAAAATGCACACACAGAAGAGCAGCTGGAAGCCATTGAGTTTCTAGATAATTGGGACAAATTGCATGACGAAATACATAAAACGAATGAAATGAATGAATAAAGGACCCATTGAGCCTTGAGAATAGTAAGTCAAGCAATCCATATTTTCGTCATACAGCGAATTGGCTCTATAGCTGATGGGCGATACATTATCTATTTTTAGCTGCCGATTACAGCGAATAGGCTCAATGAGCTGCTGGGCAGGGAACCGTCGATACGGCAAATCGGCTCAATGAGCTGCTGGGCGGAACGAGCTGAGGTTACTTCGTGAGAATGCAATGTCCACAGAGACTATGGCCAGTAACCAGCTATATCCTTCTCCGTTGTCACCAGCGAATTGGCTCAATGAGCTACTGGGCGGAAGTCAATGATATTCTGCAGAAGTGCAATACTGATTATACTATCCGACAGACGATCATGACTACAATTCTACCCTAACATGCAACAAGCCTCGTCTAGAGATGGACAAGGCAATTATGCGCAAGGCTCACGAAGAATGGGGTGATTTCATGTCTTCGGAACGCCTTGCATCTGCTTGGAATTGTCGCAACATCTGAAGACGAAGCCGAAGCCGAACCGATCGACGGATCACAGCCAAATAACGAGAGTGAACCTCTCACGCACAAGGCCGCACTACGAAGTCCACAAGCAAGAGGATGGAAGATATGCCAGGAGTGGCATGCGCTGGTTGGGAACCAAACGTTTGACATTGTGGACGGAACGAAAGGTAATGCCGTTCATAAGCGAGTGGCTGACATAGAACCAATTGGATGCAAGTGGCTCTACAAGAGAAAGGTCAACCCAGACGGATCTGCTCGTTACAAGGCACGGCTAGTCATCAAGGGCTATGAGCCGAAGGAAGGTATCAACTGTGGCGAGACCTATGCGCCGGTATCCAAGATGGCAATATTGCAATGCCACTTGCAATCGACTGGCTCGCATCGACTGGAAGCGCCACATCGACGGCAGCGACCGGAATGGCCACATCAACCAGAAGCGCCACATCAACCGTAAGCGCCACATCGACCAGAAATGCATCAACTTGGAGTAGTATGCTACTCCTTTGGAAGGCCCTCGATGGATTAGGACAGGCACCAAGGCTGTGGTACGAGGACATCGATGGATACCTACAGTCCTTAGGTTTCAGACAACCGGCCGAGGATCGCAACCTATACCTTCAACCAGGAGTTCTTCTGCTACTGCAACCTACAGGACTCGTTCGGATCGATCAGTACACAAAGATTACGAAACACGTCCGACCAAACGCTGGACTCCAATGCCCATATCCGACCGGACACCGGACTTAATATCGGACCGGACACGAGTGTTACCTGACCGGACTCCGGACTTGACGTAACCAGGAAGACCGGACAAGTGACTCTGGGGGGAAAGAGGGGATGTGAATCGGCGTGGAAAAAGGGGGTGCTTGAGATAGAAAGGAGATCCGAAAGATAAGTGTTCTGTTTTGTGGTATTTAGATTTTCAACGTTGAAGTTCTTGCATCATGTTGGCAAGTGTGAGTTGGCACTCTTTTTCCTACTAGCAAGTGTTTTTCCCGCAGGGTTTTCACGGCAGAGGTTTTAATGAGGTCGACGAGGTTTAATGGGATTTCTTGCATTTGGTCAATTTACTGAGCACGAGAAGAGGGGGTGTGTTGGAAATGCTTCTCGCGCGTTGTTTAGATTTGGCTCTTAAGCCTTAACGTACTTTACCGGTTAACCGGCTACTACCCCTTACCCGGACACTTTGTCGCCGCAGGCCCCCGCATCCAGAATGGCGATTCCTCAACCAAAGTTCGTGTGATGCATTAGAGTGCATTGGAGAACCTTCACTTTAAGCCTCAAAGAAATCCATTGTCTAAGGAAGTCGTACTAATTGCCTTTAGTTCCACTCCCCTCGCTTTCACCCCCATTACCCCTAGACGGCTTTCTGCTGCGTAGTCTCATCGCTAATGGTCTATCAGGTGTTAAAAGTAGCGCTGTCACACCTATTTCCTATGTTCAGTGGGATAGATTGGATATGTGGTGGCACGGAGGAATTCACAGCGGGGGCGCTGCGGAACCCACAACAGTGCCGCCAGCGCAACCCACAACAGTACCGCACCGGTGCAACCTGGGATGGATATCGGAGGAATAATTACACCGACTGTCTCCTTTGTACTATTTTTGTCGCTCTCTCAGATGGGTATATGTAGCCTAGCACATTTCTTTATTCTGATGTACGGTCAAGCAAAAAGTCTTCAAGCAATCGCTAGCTCAGTCACGTGTCCAATCCCCGCATCGAATCTTCTAGTTTCCAAACGACCCCACTTCCGCAGTTAGCTCAAACTTCAGGTTATGAGCCCGGGCCTGCACCCCTAACACCAATAATCACCGTCTTGATCAACGAAACCCACCATACCATTCGCAATGTCTAACGTACTGTAGGGGTTACCCGGCTACTACCCATTAGTCGGACACTATTAGAAATGAGAAAAAACGACGATACTCAACAACCATAGATCGGAGAGACACAAAATTTTGCAGACCGCATGTTTG
>Ga0307508_10001999_pt1 | contig 22241 bp, 29 predicted proteins | sample 9_EM_MG_FD_203089 | JGI IMG/M metagenome (GOLD analysis project Ga0307508, IMG submission 203089) | Populus trichocarpa ectomycorrhiza microbial communities from riparian zone in the Pacific Northwest, United States - 9_EM | ecosystem: Host-associated > Plants > Roots > Unclassified | place...
CCACCACCACCACCACGCGACGACGACGACGGCATGGTGGCACTACCCATGCCGCCGAAACGACAACGACGATGCCGTGCCACTACCTGTGTCACCGAAACGACAACGACGATGTGGCCGTGCCACCATCACTACTGTCCTCACATCGACAGCGACGGTACGGTTTGGTAGAAATAACATATGTAGCATACATGTTGTAATCTAAAAACACTGTACGGTCCGAGTCTATGTGTGACTGTGTGATGTATATCTACAAAATACTGGACCCATGGGTAACAGAAGATGCAGCCTGTATAGTACGACGCACATGCACTGACAGGTTCCACTGCATGTACATGGTATAGTAGCTGCATGTACATTGTATAATAGCTGTATATACACTGTAGAAGAGGGTCCAATCAACTCACGAGATTATTTTAAATTATGTCCTGCAATAATGCCGGAATCCAAGACATGTACATAATCTACATATTGGCTCCATAATCGCCAAAAAAAATGTTGGTTGTACAATTTTTACAAACCGACGTGTAGGTCCAATGCACTTTTGCTGATTGGCAAGGTTTGCAGCCGACGCAAGTCGGCACTTCCCGAGTATGGGATTTAGGAACGAGAAATGGCAACCAAGCAAAAGCACTTACAACGTGTCGTCCGGAGCTAGGCCCGCTTCTACCGAAAAACACTGTTGAACCTCCGAGCCAACCTGGCTGACCCGGCGACTCCCACAACCGTATGCCCACGAAAATGCCTCTCAGGCCCGACGCGATCTTAACTCGCTGGCACAAAATGCTCGGCCTCCAGCGCCAAATTCCCGCGCGCTGGCACCGCGCCCGCCTGCAGGAAGAACTCCGCGAGCGCTGCCTTGCCACAACGCCCCTCGCCAGGGTCAGCGAAACATCCGATATCCTCTTCACCATCAGCCGGGCGGCGCACGACGGCTTTCCCGTCTGCAAGAGACCCCCTTTTGCCCCCTTCCACAACGGATTGGCCTACGTATATATGCTCGCCAAATACACGTCGCGCTGGGGTTTTTACCGGATGGCTGCGCTGCTGTGCGGGGCGCCGGATGCCGCTGCGGTCAGGGAGGTGGTGAATCCTGCTAAGGACGGCAAGCTAGATGAGGTGGCGGTCAGGCATGGGATTGATCTGGCGGCATTTAGGAGGGTGGGAAGGACGCTGAGGTGCGTGTGGCCGCTTTTGCCATAGGCCCAGACATGCAGGTGATGTGGCGGGCCTCCGGCAGAAGGCTGCCACCAGCATCAGTAGAAATCATGTATCAATGGTACTACCACGATAAATGTGATGCATCAATATGCTAGAGTCAGATGCGGATCCACACTGTCTATAACCGATACATCAATATTATATCACTAACCGCTCCTCGGGAAGCCAACCGACTGAGAGCGATGTATCAGTAGTATATCACTTACTAGCACACTCGTACGTCCACTCCTGGGGCAGCCAACTAGTCAGCCTGGCTGACTAGTTGGGTGAATTAGCGTTGACATTTGTCTTCTGTTTATCATTTGTGGTGTCGAGTCAAGAAAAAGCTTTTTTCTACTAGCTAGGTTCGGTCTAGGTTCAGAACCAGTTTGAACCTCGAACTGCTAACAGTGGCCCGTCAGGCGCCCGAAGCAACCAGGACTGGTGCCAGAGGCAAAAAATGACATGCATGCATGTCTCCGAGTCGCGCTGCCATCCTCACCCACTTCACTGCCACGCTGGAGCGTGAGCAAGCGCATGAACACATGCATGCTCACTCGTACGTCCAGGCCGTGCCACCCTGCCCACTCGTGCACCCCACTGCCGCATGAGTACATGAACTCGCTCCGCATTCAACTGCCGCACGGGCACACAAGCACACGCGCCCATGCAGACCATCGTGTCTGCGTGCACGCACGTGCTTGTTCGTTCGTTCGCTCTCCCACCCTGTTGCCCCACAGCGCGCGCAGTCTCGCGCCATCTTGCCCACCACCCCTGCGCACCCCACTGCCGCACGAGCACACAGCACGCGCACCCATGCGGACAATGGCTCGTGCCAGAAGCCGAGTTGCGGGTGCCTGAACACTGCGTGCATGCCGTGATGGACAGCGGGTAGCGCATTGGGGGTTGCCAATGGCAGCCGCACCCATTGGCGTGGGGATGGGTGCGCGCGTTGGTTGGGCACTCGTTGGGATTGGAGGGAGGGAGCGGCGGGCAATGCGTTTGGGTGTCGCACCTATTGGGATGGGAGGGACGAATGGGCGTTGGGCTGTCGCACCCATTGGGATGGGATAGGCGGCAGGAGCGCACGTCGCCTGTGTGCCGGTTGGGATTGTAGGGGGGACTTCAAGTTGTTACGGGTGCGGACGTTGTGTGCGTGCGGTGTTGGGCGACAGGCAACGTGTTCGACAGGCAACGTGTTGAGCCGCCACACTCATTGGGATGGGAAGGGCGAACGGACATTCGGTGTCGTGGGTGCGCGTGTCGTGTGCGTGCAGCGCAAGGCAACCGACGACGCATTGGGCTTTCAGCCGTGGCACTCGTTGGGATGGGAAGGGGGGCGTTGGGCTCGCTGAGGGGCCTCGCTCTGTTGGGATGTGGCGCTTGGTGGGTGCGCACGTCGCGTGCTAGGGGGCGCGGGCGTTTGGGCGTCACGCATATTGGGATGGCGCAAAGAGGGGTTGGGCGCCGCAGTGCGGGCGTCGTGTGCGTGACTGTGGCATCACGATTGGCTCTTGGCTAGACGGCCATTGGGTAAGGCAATTTTGTTCCTGTGCGCGGAGTATTCGCCGAGGTATTACAAAAAACGGAGACCGTCAGGTGGAAAAAAAAATGTCATCGATGACGCGCTGTCGATGAACCTACACAGCGGCTAGATCAATCGGGCCAAGCAAAGTAAACAAAGTTCATTATGTACTACACAGTATTACATAATTTTTTCGCCACGGGTCCTTTGGCAGAGAGCGGAACGATTCTGGCTGTGAAAACCCTCCCCACTTCGTGGGAGTCGGGGTCTAAAAAGTCAACGGGCGATGGGTGGGAAAGTGGGGCGAACGAGCCAAGGCCGACGCCTGTTTCGGGTGTTTCGGGTGTTTCGTAGACCGTCGAGTGTGTCGGGTGTGTCGAGTGCGTCGGGTGTGTCGAGTGCCATTGGGTGCAAGTGGGATGTCGGGTGGATCGGGTACCGCGTATTTTGCCACGTGTATTACCTCTTTTATCGACGAAAACCATGTGGCTCGGCTGCCACCAAATCCGTTACCCGTTGGGCGCACAGCCACATTCCTTTTTGGAAGTTCGCTCTCACGAGCTAGGGTCAAAGCATTGCCCTTGTAGGGGTATAAATTACTGTTGGCTATGTGATTGCCCTGGGAATATGATCCAGACCTAAAGTGTAGTTTGGCATTGCACTGTGCCTCCTGGTCATATCCACCAGATTACCCCTGTGTTTTCACATCAGGGAATCAAAACAGGTATTTGCTGTGCCATTGGCATTTCCATATTGCAGTGTAGGAATGTTCCAGGGTTGTAACCTGTGTGGGTTCGTGTGATCACCCATAATGTCACGTGATCGATACTTCACCTATGAAGTAGTGCTGGCTAGCTAAGTCTCTGGTTCCTATCCTGTGACTCTGCTGTCCAAGTACTCAGTGTTTTTTTGAGCTGTCCCTGTGAGGCAGCAGTTCTGTGTTTTTTTTAGACCCCTCTGATTATCTAAGTCCTTTTTCATGTAAGTCATATTTTATAGTATTGTATCAACTTTGTGTAATGTAATTTCAAATATTAGGGCTTCTCCTCCAACCTCTCCTCAATGTGCATGGACTGCTGGTCGTCAGGCTGAATGTGACCAACATGTTCTTGGCTCCCCTCCCTCCCATCATCATCCTCCCTATGCTGCTTCAATGGCTTCAAATATACCCAATGCTTTGATCATAAGTGGTTATGGTTGTGAGAACATTTCATTCTTGATAAAGGACCAATGTAATTTGCAGAATCATCCTCCAGTGCCTGTACATCAATATCCAGGCATTCCATGTCATCATATTGAACATCTCCATGTTCAGCAAATGCATGGCTTGTGCTCTCCATCTCCACCTTTCATTTAACTCCAGTCTTCTCAACCCTTTGGAATGTACTGTCTTCAGGGACAAGTCAATCTGCCTTGGATACAAGAGTGGCCATATGTCTTGCAAGAGTTGTTTGATGATCCTCATGATCATAGAGAGTTTAAAAAGAAAATATGCCAGTACAACAATACTCTTGCGTTCACCTCTGTGGGGTCTGCCATGGACAATGATGCCATTCAAGGTTCTGGACCTGCATCCTTTCGTATTCATGGTGCACTCCACCATCTCATGGGAGCTCTTATACCACCTGATGGATTGGAAGCTTCCTATGCTCAGTTGTACATATATTATCCACAGGAAGCAACTGATAGGCATGTTCAACATAATCCTCAGTTGAATGGTGCCATTTTGTTGGATCTCCATAACACTCTCAGAGAAAGACATCCTTATGCTCCTCTTTACAAACAAGCCTATGAAATCATGAGAGTAAGTGGTCATTATTTGTTACAAATCAAATCAACTCATTGCAATGTCATTCAGGCCAAACCTCCTGAGGAACACACTGATGTATGTGTGAGGCTTCACCTACAACAGGATGCAGATGCTAGAAGATATAACTTGCCCACTGTGAAGGAGATTGCTGCAGTTGTTCCAGATGATGGCTCTCAACATGTCAGGGCTGATTGTGACATTGTTGTACGTCTTCAAGGGGGTGGCCTACGTCATATCAGCAATCTTCACCCATCCTATCCTTCACTTCACTATGTTCTGTTCTTTCCACATGGAGAAGAAGGCTGGCATTTGAACACTCCCTTGCAAGATGCACACAGAAATCCACAGCGCTCCAAGAAAGTCACCCAGCTTCTCTGGTATGCCTATAGGCTTCATATACGTCCATCTCAGACAGAACCACAAAATATTTTCAAGGGTGGTAGACTCTTTCAGCTGTTGGTCTGTGATGCCTGGGCTTCCATTGACCAGAGCAATCTCACATGGGCTGCAAACAATCAGACAAGACTTAGAGCTGATCTATATCAAGGATTGAGGGATTGCATGGGTCATGATGGTCATCAAGACATGAATCAAGTTGGAAGGGTCATCCTACCTTCTACTCACAAGGGTGGAACTCGCTATATGCAACAACTCTTGCAAGACTCTTTGGCCATTTGTTGTGAATATAGAAAGCCAGATCTGTTCCTAACCATGACTGCCAATGGAAGCTGGCCAGAAATCACTCAGAATCTTTTTCCAGGTGTGTACATATCTATATTTCATTTTTTATCCAGGTCTGACCACCTGTCTGACCACCCATCATAGGCCAAACTACTGTGGACAGGCCTGACCTGGTTTCCAGAGTCTTCCATGCCAAGCAGCAAGCTCTTTTGAAAAAGATCAGAGATGGCTACTTTGGTCAAGTGGCTGGATTTGTCTACACCATTGAATATCAAAAGAGGGAACTACCTCACATGCACCTTCTAATTTCTTGGAGGAACAAGACAAGATTAGAACTGTGGAGCAGATTGATGGTGTTATAGCACAAATTCCTGATTCCAACCTTCATCCACAACTTCACTCTGTGGTCACTAGATGTATGCTCCATGGTCCCTGCTCTCCTCAGAGGTGTCTTGAGAACAATGTGTGCAAGAAGCGCTTTCCCAAGCCTTTTACTCCACATACCACCATCAAGGAGGATGGTTATCCAGACTATGCCCACCCTGAAAATGGCAGAACCATTCAAAAGCACCAGGATGTCTTTGACAACAGACATGTGGCCCCTCATCCCAGAGAGCTTTTGGTGCAGTTTGACTGTCACATCAACCTGGAAGTCTGTGGCTCCATCAAGGCAGTCAAATACATTCACAAGTACATTTACAAGGGTCCAGATTGTGCCACCATCCAGGCAGAAGGCCATGATGAGATTTGTACCTATCTTGATGCCAGATATATCTCCTCCACTCAAGCATGTCACAACATCTTTGAGTTCCCTATGCACATGGAATGGCCTGCTGTCTATCGTTTGCCCATTTGTCTCCCTGGCCAACAGTCTGTGGTGTTATGTGCTGATGCTCAAAATTGATCAAGTGGTTCAAAATGCCAAGGACACTAGATTGCTTGGGTGGTTCAAGGCAAATCAAGATCCTGATCTCATTGCTGCTGGAGCACATGATTCCCTCTATCAGGACTTTCCAAGGAATTTTGTCTGGAACTCTGGTTGTGCTGTGTGGAAGATTTGTCAACGATACAAGGCCATTGGATGCATGTATGCTGCTTATCCAAATCAAGGGGAAATCTTCTACTTGTGTCTTTTGCTCACTGTGGTCAAAGGTGAGATTGTTCACAATCAAGATATACATGTGGAATAATAACCATGTTTTACTTTCATAGGTGCTACCTCTTATGAAGATCTGAGAACTGTCAATGGTCATCTTTATGATTCCTTTAAAGAGGCCTGTCGTGCACATGGTCTTTTGCAGGATGATAGAGAGTGGCTTTTATCACTTCAGGAAGCTGCCCACTTTAGTACTGGTTCTCAGCTTAGACGCCTTTTCATCATCATCTTGGTCCACTGTGGTCCTGTGGATCCTCACCATCTATGGGAAGCATCAAGAGACAATCTTTGTGATGATTTGCATCATTGTGACTGACTATATAATGTGTGACTGACTACATAATGTGTGATTGACTACATAGTGTGCGACTGACTACTATACCTAATGCATGACTGACTACTATACCACAAGTACACTCTCACATTCCAACTTTTTAAACTAATGCATATAAATAGATTAAGAAACACCATCTACTTTCTCCCACCTGGGCCAATGGCCCAAACTCGGGTCCCACCTACTAGTCTATAAATCTAAAAGGTTAATGGGCAACGGGTGGGAAGGTGTGGCGAACGAGCCAAGGCCGACGCTTACCTCGAGTATTTCAGGTGTTTAGTAGACGGTCGAGTGTGTCGGGTGCAGGTGGGATGTCGGGTGCATCGGGTGCCGTGTATTTTGCCACATGTATTACCTTTTTTGTCGACGAAAACCATATGGCTCGGCTGGCACCAAAACCGTTGCCCATTGGGCGCACAGCCGCATTCCTTTTTGGGAGTTCGCTCTCACGCAGTTGCCACACTGCGCGCGCATGTGATTATGTAATCAAGACCTCGCACACCTGCTACAGTCAGCTCTGGACAGCATACAGCCTTCCAAAAGATCAGAAAAAATCGGAAAAAATTGCATTATGGTCAGTCACATAGTAAGGTAAGTCACACCGCAATTGTCAGTTTAGTCTCCCACACACTAGTCTGCACTATGGTTGTCCACTTTTGTTTGTCATATTAGTCTGACATGCCAGAACTGTGTGTTTAGCCTCTCAGATTAGTTTCCCACCATTAGTTTGTCATCACAAATGTGTCAGCATGTCAGTCACAGCATTAGTCAGTCACGCCACATTTATTTGTTTAGTTTCTTACACCACAGATGTCAGTTTAGTCTGTTACATTAGTTAGTCACACTACAGTTGTCTGTTTAAATTTTAGTCTCCCACATTAGTCTCTCACCATTAGTTTGTCACACCACAAGTGTCAGTTTAGTTGGTTACACCACAATTATTTCCAGAATCTGTGGAGTTAATGGGCAACGGGCAATGGGTGGGAAAGTGGGGTAAATGAGCCAAGCTGATGTGTACAAACCAAGGCCGATGCATATTTTGGGTGTTTTGTAGATGGTTGACTGTGTCGGGTGTGTCGGGTGCAGGAGGGATGTCAGGTACCACATGTGTATTACCTTTTTTGTAAATGAAAACCATGTGGCTCAGCTGGCACCAAAACTGTTGGCCATTCATGCAGCATAGCCACCACTGGTCCATTTTGGGAATCTGCTTGCAAAAAAGTTATAGGCAGTGCCAGTTTTAGTTGGTCAGGTCAGTCACACATTGCTGGTTTGTGTTTGTTTGTCAGCACAGCCACAGCACACTGTGCACCACTGCATTAGTCAATGTCTCCCACCATTAGTTTGTTACACAACAAATGTCAGTTTAGTCTGTTAGATTGGTTAGTCACACTACAGTTGCCTGTTTAAATTTTAGTCTCTCACATTAGTCTCTCACCATTAGTTTGTCACACCACAAGTGTCAGTTTAGTCTGTCACACTACAATTATTTACAGAATAATGAATTAAAGAAAATGGGAGGAAGCAGGAGGCTGAGAATTGAGAGAAGTGGAGGGTGTGTTTGCAAGCTGACCTGTCATTGGCTGAGGAATGAGGCCGATGGCAAAGGTCAGCTTGCAAACACACCCTCCACTTCTCTCAATTTGAAGTCTCCTGCAGACCCTGTTTTAAAAAAAATCATTTGCCTCACTTACATACCTTCACCTACCCTGGGCCAATGGCTCAAACATGGGCCCACCTACTATCTAAAAAGTTAATGGGCAATGGGTGGGAAAGTGGGGTGAACGAGTGCAAAGCAGACGAGTAACATTATTGCTTGAAGACTTTCTGACAACCTATGTGGTGATTTTAGAGCCCTCTCATTGGCTGGTGAGCTCTAAGCGACCCAAAAAAGTGCATTTAGGTCATGCCAGCTGCATACCTTCCACAAAATGTGCCATTTTGTGGCGTTCCAAGTTGCTGATAGGCTGTGTGATTTGCCATTGTCAACTTGAGAAAACCATGTGGCATTTCAAGCCCAGCCGCGGCGGCACAGCCACTTGAGTCTTGAACGCGATTTAGTGGACACCAAAAGTCACGCACCACAGCAAATGCAACCAAACAAATGGCCGCCCCCATAATACATGGGGGAAAAGGGTACTCGAGTGACATAACAAAATTAATTACTTGACATAACTACCAAAGCTACTACACTACACAAGGGCTGCTATACTCGAGTGATTGCAATCAAACCCTTCCCCTGCAGCCCTGTATTGAGCATTTGTGGGCACATGCATTGTAAAAAGATGTAAATAAGCTCTTTTCTAATGCATCTAGCAGTTCTACTGCAGTAACTTTTTTTGCTGCAACAAAAACATTCAATCTGTTACCAAGCCTCAAGGGGGCAAAAATGTGTGTAATGCTGCAATATGTGTATCATAGCAGTTCTAATTTGATAATTAGGGCTACACCACCCACATCACCACAACAAGCACAACAAGCTGCTCGCCAAGCTGAGTGTGAGCAATGTCAAATGGGTTCACCACCTGGACATCGCCAGCTAGTGCAGCCAGTCTTACAATTAAATCAGAATATTCCTAATGCATTGTTGGTATGTCTTGGTTATATATTTGCTATGTATGTTGTGATATTGATTAAAATTCAGCACCATCCTCCAGTACCTGTTGATCAATATCCTGGTATACCATGCCATCAGATTGAACATCATCATGTTCAGAGGATGCACTGTCTACACTCATCCTCACCACCACCACCTGCTCAATATTATCATCCTGCTGCACCTAGTTGCCTTATTCCAATCAATCTGGACCTGCTCCACCTTTGATGTGGCCACTTGCTGCTTTGGCTGTCTAGCCTTATAACATTCCAAATCCACAACATGCTATGCCAGTGGACTATCAGGCATTTGCTGCACCACCTCAACAGCGAGTGGATTACAATGCCCAATTAATGGAAAACTTCAATGTCATGCACCAAGATCGATGTAATAGGAGATCCAACCATCATTCTTCTACTGTGCAATCCAGGAGTGCTCAAGCTGGTCCTGATGACATGGAGCATAGAAGACAGTTGGGATTACAGCAACAGACATTATTTCGGCAAATAGATTATCAGAGGAAATTGGAATTGCAACAGGAAATGCAACGGCAGCAAGAGAGGGAGCAGCAAAGGCTATTGGAGCAGCAGCAGCAGGCAATACATGAACAGGAGGAAATTTGTCAGTCCTAGGAGGAAAATGCAATGAATCAAATACATCAGCTTTCACAAGCTTTGGCTGAGAAAGCTCTTTGTGAATATAGTCAACGCTCTGGAGAACAATACGAGCAAGATCAGCAGAGACAACAAGAACAATCTGATGTTGGATCTCTCCTCCCTCTTATCAAGGTCCGGAGCAAAGCGGAGTTGACCGGAGGAGGGGCTAGTAATAGACCGGAGTTGACCGGAGCTATGGTACATGAGATCCAGAGTAAGAACAAGTTAGAACTAACTCACCTCAGCCAGTGCCAAAAGGGCAGAAACGACTGAGGTGCTAAGTACGAAAGTGAAGGGTTTAAGTAGTATGTGGTGAAGGCACGCTCGTACCTTAATGAGCATAGAAGTAGAGTAGTGACGCTACGAGTATAGTAATAGGTACGCGGTCCGGAGTTCCGGAGTTCCGGAACTCCTGAAAGTCAGTCATGCGAAATGGTCTGTCACGTATGTCCATGTCCGGAGACAACTCCGGACATCGGAGATGATGGTATTTTGTCACCCCTCTAAGATCATCTGTATCTAGAACACCATCACCTGGTCCTGTTCCCAGGTTTCAAAACCCACCACCTGCACCACCACCTGATCCTGATCCATCCGATTCCAGTTCCAGTGACTCTGAAAATGCTTGTGGCGATCCACAGCCTCCATGACGTATTCCACCTGGTGGTTGAATATACACTGAGCAAATTGTGCAACACTTTCTTGGACCCATGAACATTCAATGTTCCCATTGCCATGCACTTCATTTCATTTCAGAGAAGCTCAGCAACTCGGGTGTTTGCAATCCTCGCTTTGGGATGTGTTGTCTGCAAGGTCAAGTTGATCTGCCTCACATACAACAGTGGCCATGTGTTCTACAGGAGTTGTTTGATGATCCCTGGGATGCCAAAGAATTCAAGATGAAAATACAACAATACAACAATGCTTTGGCATTTACCTCTGTTGGCACCAACATGGAGAATGCTGCTATTCAAGGCTCTGGGCCAGCATCTTTTCGGATTCATGGTGCACTTCATCATCTTATGGGTGCTCTCATACCACCTGATGGAGTTCATGTAGGACAGCAGTGCTGTAGAATACTCAGTATGTCACTATAATATTAGGATAGTAAGTATACCTGTAGAATACTCAGTATGTCACTGAAGTAAAACTAAGGTAAGAATGGTCCGATGTAGGTACTGAGCAGGTAATACCAAATATGGAATAAAGAATCCAACAGTTCAACCATCCTATGCTCAGCTCTATATATATGACCCTGAAGAAGCAACCAATAGATGTGTCCAGCATGACCCTCAGCTTGATGGTGCTATTTTGCTGGATCTTCACACTACTCTTAGAGAAGTCCATCCTTATGCACCACTCTATCAACAAGCTTATGAAATCATGAGAGTGAGTACTTACAATTTATGCATAACCAAATTATTCATAATATCATGTAGGCAAAGCCTCCCGAGGAATATACTGATGTTCACATGCATCTCCATCTACAACAGGCAGCTGATGCTAGAAGATACAATCTGCCCATTGTGGAGGAGATAGCTGCAATTGTGCCAGGAGATGGTTCAGAGAATGTAAGGGTGGACCATGACATTATCATATGCTTGCAAGGTGGTGGTCTATGTCACATCAGCAATCTCCATCCATCCTATCTTTCATTACATTACATGCTCTTTTTTTCCACATGGAGAAGAGGGCTGGCATCTGGACATACCATTGCAACAGCATAATGGAAATGCACACCGCTCCAAGAAGGTCACACAACTTCTCTGGTATGCCTATAGGCTTCATATTCATGCATCCAAAATAGAACCCCAAAATCTCTTCAAAGGAGGATGGCATTTTCAACAATTCACCTGTGATGGCTGGGCATCCATTGAGCAGTGCAATCTTACCTGGGCTGCCAATAACCAAACAAAGCTTAGAGCTGACCTATATCAAGGATTGCAAGATTGTACACATCAAGATGGTGGCAAATGTCAAAACTTGGGTCAAATTGGTTGTGTCATTCTTCTCTCCACTCACAAGGGTGGGCCTCATCATATGCAGCAGCAGCTGCAAGACTCTTTGACCATTTGTTGAGAATTCAGAAAGCCTGACTTATTCCTCACCATGACTGCTAATGGAAGCTGGCCTGAAATCTCTCAAAATCTACTTGCTGGTGTGTACATTTCAATTTAAATGTTATTAATGATGTTTACCATTCATCATTGTCCAGGTCAAACAACCGTGGACAGGCCTGACTTGGTTGCACGTGTCTTTCATGCCAAGCAACAAGCATTGTTGAAAAAGATTCATGATGGATGCTTTGGACAAGTGGCTGGAATTGTCTACACCATTGAATATTAAAAGTGTGGACTTCCTCATATGCACCTTTTGATATTTTTGGAGCCACAAGACAAGATTACCATGGTCGAGCAAATTGATGCCATTTCTCTGCACAAATTCCTGACTCTCAAACATATCCCCAACTTCACTCAGCTGTTTCCAAATACATGCTTCATGGACCTGCACCCCCCAGAGGTGTTTGGAAAACAATATCTGCAAAAAGTGGTTTCCCAAGGCCTTTACCAATGAGACCATTATCAAGGAGGATGGTTATCCAGATTATGCCCGCCTGGACAATGGAAGGACCATTCAAAAGCATCAGGATATCTTTGACAACAAAGTTGTGGTATCCCATCCAAGAGAGTTGTTGGTCCTGTTTGACTGTCACATCAACTTGGAGGTCTGTGGATCTATCAAAGCTGTCAAATATATCCACAAGTACATATATGTACAAGGGCCCAGATTGTGCCACTGTTCTAACTGAAGGGGAAAATGAAATCCACTCCTATCTTGATGCCTCGAGTTTCCTATGCACATGGAATGGCCTGCTGTTTATCGTCTACCTGTTCATCTCCCTGGTTGTCAGTCTGTGGTTTTTTTGTACTGAAGATGAAGTTGAAAATGTACTCAACAATGTCAAGGATGCTCAACTGCTTGGATGGTTCAAAGCCAATCAAGGTCATAATCTCCTTGATGCATGAGCTCATGATCATCTCTATCAAAATTTTCCCAAGCATTTTGTTTGGAATAAAGGTCGAGCTGTTTGGACAATTTGCCAAAGATATAAAGCAATTGGACACATGTACTCTGTTCCTGTCACTGCTGGTGAAGCATTTTATTTGTGTCTTCTGCTTACCATGGTTAGAGGTAACATCAATCATTTAAATCTATAAGGTACAATTCATATCTTCTCATTAATAGGTGCAACATCCTATGAAGATCTACGAACTGTGAATGGTCATCTACATGAAAACTTCAAAGAGGCCTGTCATGCACTGGCTCTTTTACAAGATGATAGGGAATGGCTTCTGTGTTTAGAAGAAGCTGCCAACTTCAAGACAGGCTATCAGCTGTGACATTTGTTCATTGTCATTCTGATACATTGTGCTCCCATGGATCCCCATCGATTGTGGGAGGCCTCCAAACACCATTTGTGTGATGATCTTGCATGTCAACTCACTCGCACATTTCACATCGCTGAGCCTACTGGAGAACAAATCTATGACTATGGACTACATCTCATTGATGAAGAACTTAGAAGACATGGCAAAGGCTTGGAGGACTTTCCTACCATGCCTAGATCACAGAATGATTGGGGTCATCATAGAGGAAACCAGCTCATCTTTGAGCAAAGGAACTACAATAGAGAGGAACAGCAAGAACACATTGATAGAGGGCTTCCCACTCTTAACCCTCAGCAGATCACTCTCTATGATGCTGTCATGGATAGTGTTCTTAACTCCCATGGATCTTCCTTTTTTCTTCATAGTGGTGGTGGATGTGGAAAGACCTATTTGGCAAAAATCATTGCTGCTGGTGTTTGTGCAAGAGACAAGATTGTGCTTTGTGTGGCCTCCACTGGTCTTGCCACTCTTCTTCTTCCTGGTGGCCACACTACCCATTCATGCTTCAAGATTCCTATTCCCTGCCATGAACAAAGTACATGTAGCATCAAAAAGAATGATGCCATTCATGAACTTCTCAAAGAGACCTCTCTTATCATTTGGGATGAGGCAGCCTCTCAACATCACTTCATTGTGGAAACCATGGATCATACTCTTTGTGATTTGCTAGATCAACCCAATCGCCCGTTTGGAGGAATCACTATTCTATTTGGTGGAGACTTCAGGCAAACTCTTCCCATTGTCCTACATGGCTCAAGAGAACAAATATTTCCAGCCACTCTCACCCACTCTAATCTTTGGCCAAGGGTGAACATTCACTATCTTCATCAAAATATGTGCCTAGGCCAAGATCCAGAATCTGATGAATGGGCTCAGCAACTCCTGCAGATAAGTGTAACAGATGGAGATGTGATTCTACCTGAACACATACACTGTGGTGACACCATGGCATCCCTCATAAATTCCTTGTACTCCCAGCTTCTTGCCCAAAATCAGCATCTTCCTGATCAGTATTTTCTGGACCATACCACCCCTAGTCCCCAGAATGAACAAGTCCATGAAGTCAATGCCACAATTCTGGACTCTGTTGCACCCCAGGAAAAAATCACATATCTCAGCACAGACTCTGTGGTGGAGCAGGAGTATGAATATCCAACCAGAAGTTCTCAATACTTTCAGTCCCTCTGGATTTCTACTTCACAAGTTAGAGCTTAAAGTTGGTGCACTGCTCATGCTTCTACGTAATCTGGATCCTATGAATGGCCTTTGCAATGGAACACGCTTAAGGCTCCTTCGGTCTACTTGCTGTATTTTGGAGTGTAGAGTGTTAGGTGGAGACAATGCCAACAATGTGGTCTTTATTCATCACATGGCTCTTGACTCCAAGTCTGGTCTTCAAGATTCTCCTATGTCTTTCCATGGCCTGCAATTTCCTGTCCACCTAGCCTATGCCATGACAATCAACAAGTTTCAAGGTCAGATGGTCAAGCATGTTGGGTTGAATTTGAGCTTTCTCTCATGGATAAATTTACATATGTGGCTCTATCACGTTGTACTCATCCTAGAAACATTAAAATTCTTTTACCTCATGGTCAAGAAAATACCAAAGCTACTAATGTAGTTTGGACTGAAGTATTTGGAAATTTGGACATTTGATATATGTATAGTTTTTGTTTTTTTGTTTTTTTGTTTTTTTTTGTTTTTGTTTGCCATGCTACAAATGAAATCTGTTGTGTTACTCAATTACTAAGATAAGATTAAAAACAGCCTCTTCACCAATATACTAACTTAAGGGCATTGAAACAACTAAGTACAACTAATATTTATTTATTGTTATATAAAAATTGCTTCCTATGCCAACGGCATAACGGGTGAACACTAGTAGTATATTGCTGGATGTATTGGTTTTCGCAAAAAGTAGTACTACTCTACTATACAACAATCAGGAAACAGGTGTCACCCACAGGGAGGTCGTGTCGCAGTGGACGAGACGTGGCGGGCATTACAGACAAGCACTCGAGCTCAAAAAAAGCGGCGGCAGTGGCGTCGAACGAGCGGTCAGGCTCGAAAAAAGCGGCGGTGCTCGACAGCACACAACAGGGTCGTGGAACGGGTGAGAGCGTGGAACGAGCGATCGGACTCGAAGAAAGGCGGTGGTGGCGTTGAACGAGCTGTGGGGCTCGACAAGAGGTGACAGTGATGACCAGCGAGTAGTCGGGCTCGAGAGCCTGAGGTAGCGGTGGGGGCACTGAGCCGGCGGCGGCGCTCTATAATACTGACAACGGGGGTAACAGCGGGCTCTTGGGCTGAAAAAGAGGCAGCGGGGGCGTGGAATACGTGGTGGGGGCAACCAGCAAGCAGTCGGGCGCGAGAGGTGGCCCTTGAACGAGCAGTTGGGCTCGACAACGCACGGTGGTGACCAGCAGGCCCTCTGGCTCGAAAAAAGCGGCGGCAGCGCTTGACAACACGGTAGGGGCATGGAATGAGCGGTGGCGCTTGAAGATAGGCGATAATGGCGACCAGCAGGCAGTCGAGCTCGAGAGGTGGCGGCCGGGTAGTCGAACGAGTGGTGGCACCCGACAAGAGGCAGCAGGGGTGTTGAACGAGCAACGGCGCTCGGCAACACGTAGGAGGGGCGACCGGCGAGCTTTCAGACCCAAAAAGAGGCAGCGAGTGCATTAAGCGAGTGATGGAGCTAGGAGAGAGGGAGGGCGACCAGCGATCGGCCGGGCTTGTGAGGTGGTGGCAAGGGCGTCGAATGAACGGTGGAGCTCAATAGCGGGGCGGGCGACTAGCGAACGGTCAGGCTCTGAGGTCGAGAACATACGGCGATGGCGAGGAGCCAGCGCTGAGGCTCAAGGAAACGCGGTGGCGGAGGCAAATGAGACTGGGGCTTGCCGAAATACAGTAGAGCTCGGTTCACAAGTAGCAGCTCGTGTCTGGAACGGGAATTTGGGAGTCCGTTGGGTTGAAGGACGCGCCGACTTGTTCGATTGTGCTGTCACGCAGGACGAAGAGTTGGTTGTTGGACTAGAACAGGTGGTGGCAAAGTCGACGTAACAAGGCCTTGGACGAGCAATGGGGTCAAGCGAACGGCGAGGCTCGTGTAGAGGTGCCGCCAGTGGAGGATTGCGCCGCACACTTGCCCTGTGACCTGTTTGCCACTGGCATTGGACAACAGCAGGCTAGGCACAGTGCGAAGGATACAGCGAAGGAGCGCGGGGCTGTGAGTGGGGTCGTCATGCTGGCGAGGGATGAGTCAATAAGATGGGAACGGCTACCGTTCCGGGCAGCTTACCTCGCTCAGGATCGGATCCCGGGACGTTCAAATCCTCAAGTGCGGTGGGTGCCCGGGCGACGAGGGCGGCTGACGGCAAGATGCGTTGCTGACGTGTGTACGTTATAAGGCCCGTGCGTCAGCCACGTGGCTTGGGGTGCGCACATACTTAGGACTCCTAGGACTCCAGGTGACATTTCCAAGTCAACGTGTGTGTAGTGGATGAGTGTGATGGGTTACATAGATACCAGTTCATTTACCTGTAAGTATGATGGTTATTTTGAACACGCAGATTCGCAGAACGTACTAAAACAAGCTTCCTTGTCACAATTTATACGCAGACTTGTCGGCAAATTCGTCATTCCAAGGGGGGTTGTCGGCCGGAGTCGGGATCGACCAATCGGCCCCCAATTGGAATGACGAATCTGCCAGGCAGTGGCTCATAATAAAGTTCTCCCGCATTCACCAATCAATGAATATGGGCTCAACAAGCGGTACTAGCGCAGGATGCAACATTGCTGATGTGACAGGTGCGAACAACTGAGCTCGTCCGGTGTTCCGCCGTGGAAAGGAAGGCGCGAATTATCTAATAACCTCGCAGACGCTCATCGGCGTCGTTTTATTCAGCTGAGAGGCATGGCTTGCTTGATGGCTCAATGGAGCCTATCTACTAACCACTAATTCTCAAACAGTTCAAGCTATGTCCGTGGTGTTGAACAGACGGTTCCCCGTGTCGGTGGTGCCTCTGCCGGTATATTTATTGTCCGAGAGGCGGAGCGCTACGATGTTGAGATTGGCGTCATGGACAAGTGCCCGCGCGAGTGGTCTGTCCCCAGTGACGGCTTGGGACTGAACTACACCGGCCACTACCACGATTCGAGCACCGGCATGCAGATCCCTTGCGCGCCGGATAAACTGCATCGCCGTGTTCCCGTTGTTGATCACTGAGTCTACCAACAACACGGCGTGTTGCTGCTCCATATGGTCTGGAAGGATCTCCTCAGGACGCTTAGCGTGGATGAACATGGCAAGCGGGAAGGCGTCGTTGACGCCGAAGGCCATTGCTTCTCCGCCTCGCATTAGGGCGACGATCAGCGTGCGTTGCTCATGGACGAGTCGATGCCCCTCTGTCTGATGGCCTTGGACGTGTGGGATCCGGTATTCTTCGAGGCCGATGAGGTCTGCAAGGAACTCCATTGCCAAATACCACCCAACACGACGATGGGCATCTCTGAGAGCCGGTCCAGCAATGGTTGCGTCGCGAGTTGGCGTCATGAGAAGTTTGGCAGCGCTCTTGGACGTAGCGTGAAAGACTTGAGGACTGGGGCAACGTGGCTGGCGGAAGACTGACTGGATGAACTTGGGATCTGTGATATCTACCAGGGGAAGCCTGGTGGTGTCCAACCGCGGCGACACGTTGCTGGGCAGCAGGACTTGCCGCGCTCGAAGACCGCCGTTGTCGATAGCATCCAACAGCACCGCCTCCATGGTCTTGCTCCGAGTCCGATCCTCGCCGACCACGACAACGGCTTGATCCGCCTTGGATAACATGTCGAGGTCCAGAGGACTGTCTCCGAATGCAAAGACATGGCAGTGGTGAACGGTGTGAACATGAGCGACCAAGGCGGCTTTCACCTCAGCGTTGACGACGATGGCATCGTTACTGATAGGTCCGGCGCCAATGGTTTTGATCCTGCTGAGGCCTGCTCTCTCCAAGACACTCTCCCAAATAATAGCCAGCCCACAAGTGACAACAACCGCCCGGACGTGTTCTGATGCTTCCACCTGCTTCAGGAGCTCCAGGAACTCAGGGTACAGAGTCACTTCCGCCGCCACGGCATCGCAAAGGTCGCTGAAGTGCAGGTCACGGTGTACCTCTTCGTACAGCAAGTTGGCTTGGCGAAAGGCAGCATATGAATACCCCAGCGGGCCGCTAAACAATTCCTTTAACAGATCCCCTTCCTTAGAGTCCCGAGACTTGGCAACCATCCTCCAGAACAGCGCGCCGGTATCCGCCGCGGCCAATGTCCTGTCCCCGTCCACAACCAAGACCGTCTCCAACTTCTCCAACCCGCGATCCAGCGCCTGGTCCAGAATGCTCTTGGCACGGCGAAGGTTGTATTCCTCAGTGTGGACCCGGAAGTCGTGTACCAGCGCCGAAACATCTGCCACAAGGTCTGACGACCGACCCAAGCTGATCACCGAGAACAAGATGCCGTGATCCATGCAGAGACGGTGCAGCTGTGTCTTCTCCTCCTCCTGCCATCTGCGAAGGTGTTCAACGGATACAGCCGCGCGCGTCTTTTCCGAGTCGTCCAGTCTGCGTTGGGCAATCACCTCGGCTGGGACGCCCAGGTAAATGATATGAGTGTACGTGCTCAGGTCGCCCCTGGTGCACACCGCTTTTCCTGCCTCCTCCCCTTCGGCCCAGAACATGAAGTGGCCCGCGATAATGGCGGCGCGGCCGGTGGTGGCGCATTCATTGCCAATCGTGGTAATGGCGAGTTGGCGGTATCTGGTCTTGTCGTGTTCCGGCAGCTTCTGGAACTCCTCGAGGCCGCCGAAAACGTGGGATGAAATCATAGCAGAGCCTTCATAGAAGGAAAAATGCTCCGAATCTTTGAGTTCTAGAGTGAGTTTGTTGAGCAGGAAGGTCTTCCCAGAGCCGGGAACGCCGTAGATGCCGACGACTACTGGCTTGGAATTTGGAATGTCAGGGCCGGCAGGATGCTTCAGCTGGTCTGCCACCATGTTGCCGGGAGGGCTAGTCAATAATTTCAGCTGTTCTGGAGGCATAAATGCAACTGAGCTGATGCGGCAAGAAGGGTTGAGATAGAAGGCTGTGGGAAAACGGCTTCAAACTATTCCGACAGCTTCCTTATACGGAACAATGGTTTGACTCGGGAAATGCCGCCTGTGGCGGCTGAAACTTGCTTGTTGATGTAGAAGGGTAACGTCCTCGCACGGAAAGGAAAGACAATACATAGTAAGTATCAGTCGAATTACCACTCTAGTTAGATGGTTGTAAGTGAGGGTGACCTCGTCGACGTTGCGATAATGCACATGGTTGTGCACGTTATGCTGTCACCTCGGACGAGGGAGAAGGAGAGGGCACATCGTCGGTATGTCATTATCGTCATTGCATGTAAAGTAAAGGTGGACGCATTGGGTCATTCATCAAGGCCATGACCACTCACATACAAAGACGAATGTAAACGCATCGTCAGCGTTCGCATTCGCGTTCGTAGGCGAACGGGAGGGGTGGGAGGTTGAATGAGGGCCGGGAGAGTGGGATTGCGTCGTCATTGTGTCTTCGTGTCATTGTCACAGTGTGGGTGAGGGAGGGAGAGGGAGAGGGCTCGTCGTCGGGTCTGGGTGTAGCACGGTGATGGTGAGTCACAAGGATGCGCAAGGGCATTGTCATCGTCGCGTAGCCATCATCATGCCATCAGCATCTTCGTTGTTGTCGTCGTGTGGGTGAGGACGAGCGAGGGTAGTATTTTCAGGTCCAGTCCTCGGACCGTCAAAAGACCGGGGACCGGACCGGACTGCAGCCGTATGCAACCGCACTGACAAAGACCGGAACGGTCGGTCTTTGTCGGTCTCGGTCTCGGTTGCACTCCCTCGAGCCAGCGCGCAGACCGAACAAAGACCGGTCTTTGGTCGGACCAACCATGGTTGTGCACGTGTGTGAAGAAGGGGAGGGGAGGTGGTGTAACACGTCGTCGTCGCGGGGGGACACATGCCAGTGAGCGCGCATGCACTCGAAGACTTATCGTCTACGTGTGCACATGCGCTAACACGCACGAGCAAGGGAGAGGGCCACAGAAAAGGTGTCGGCGCTGCCATCGCTGATCGCGACAAGGACGATACTCTTGGCTTCGGTCGTCCACTTGGCAAACTTGGTAGCTATTTGACTGTCAATAATGACCCCGTGCTCCCGCATCCAGGCTTATTCCTGATGAGAGCCATACAACTCAAAGTGGGCCTTCACACCATGACCGACAACGGTCCTCGAGAAAGGTGCTCCTGAACGTGCTGTCGTGCTTCTAGAGACAGGTCGGGGTGTCTCCTGGAGCGATCTGGCCCGGCTCAGTTCCACACTTCATGATGTCATATGATTTGGTCCACGCGGACAAATATTGGCGGAAAAGTTTACACGACTTGCCTCCCTCATTCGGGATGCCCTCGGTTTACCTGGCGGAAACCAGCACGACAAGCTGTGCCATCTCAAAGTTGAAATGCAGACGGCTGCCACTGAAATTCGAAAGCTTCCTGGTCTTTCTCGTTTCCCTCCTCCATTACACTTCTCAGCTCTCCGGCGCGCAGCCAGTGAGGGTTCTGTCATTATTGTCAATGTGAGCAAGCATAGCTGTGATGCGCTTATCATCTCATGCACTCAAGATCCCATTCACGTCCCTTCTCAGATCACGCAAAAGGGCGTTAAAGACCTGGTGATAGAACTCCATGCCTTGACTGTACGCGCAAAGAGGGTCGATGTGACGAAAGAGCTGGCGTCCTGCTTACGCCGTCTCCGGAACCAGGCTGCCTCCCCCGTTATCCATACCCTGCAGGGGACGCATCCATCTCAAACACGTATTTTGTGGTGTTCCACCGCCCAGTTTTGTATGTTACCCTTACACGCTGCTGGTCCGTACAGGAAGGGATAGCGGAATCTGGACGATCTCTGTATTTCACCCTACACCCCGACCCTGGCTGCCCTCATCCGTGCTAGAGAGCGCAATCCATCCCATTCTACAAGTAAAGCGAAACGTTTCATTGCCATTGGTCAAGCCAATGCAGTCTGCCAGGCTGAACTCCCTTCTATAGGCGTGGAACTAGATGTTGGTGCTCACCGCCCTGAGGACCACACCACGTTCACGCGCATCGATGGAGAGGAGGCTCGCACTTCTAGGGTTGTCGAAGAACTTGGCAAGCACGAATGGGTTCACTTAGCGTGTCATGGTCTTCCAAATACGAATCAGCCTTTCAAGTCTGCTTTCGCTCCGCGTGACGGATACCTTACAATCCGCCGTATCATCGCGTGCGCTTCGGTGAATCACGAATTCGCGTATCTTTTGCGCTGAACAACACAACGAAGATAGTGGATATACCACTTGATCGACGGATCCTTTATGTCCACCTCGGTGCCTGGTTACACACAAGATGTACTTTCTGTTGTGTGTGTTCACCTACCACAATCGGATCTTCATATGTCATCAGTAGTGTAGAGTCGAAGGGACAGAGGTGACAAAACGTTCTGGTAAAACGGCGATGTAGACGAAGGAAGTCTGGATGAAATGATCAATCTCGCGTCGGCGATGCAGTTCGCTGGGTTCCGTTCTGTGATTGGCACAATGTGGGCGGTGGATGACGGTGAGACCACAAAGATCACGTCGATGTGTTATAAATTCATGCTGGATGAGTCCAGCCGTCTGGATCATACTCGTGCAGCATTTGCGTTGAACAACACAATGAAGACAGTGGATATACCACTTGATCAACGTATCCTTTATGTCCACCTCGGTGCCTAGTTACACCTAATATATAGTTTCTG
>Ga0307508_10002000_pt1 | contig 22241 bp, 19 predicted proteins | sample 9_EM_MG_FD_203089 | JGI IMG/M metagenome (GOLD analysis project Ga0307508, IMG submission 203089) | Populus trichocarpa ectomycorrhiza microbial communities from riparian zone in the Pacific Northwest, United States - 9_EM | ecosystem: Host-associated > Plants > Roots > Unclassified | place...
CCGCCCGAGCTGCCGCCACCACCGCCGCCGCGCGGCGCGCCGCCCCCCGCGCAGGGCAAGCTGGTCATTTCCGCGCCGCCCGTGCCGCCCGCCATGGCGCGAGCGGGCTACCACGTTCACGACGGCTTTTATTTGCGCCTGGCCGCCGGTCTCGGTGGCGGGCGCGGCAGCATTTCGACCGACCGGAGCAGCGTGCCGAACTTCGGCGTGGGCGGCGCGGGGCTCGCACTCAACCTTTGGATCGGTGGCACGCCTTGGCGCGGTGTCGCGCTCGGCGGAATGCTGTCGCTGCAGGGCATGCACGACGGCAACACCGTGGTTGAAGGGCAAAAGACGGGCTTCGGCTCGCAAGGCCAGTTGATTGTGTTGGCGCCGTTCATCGACGTGTTTCCGGATCCGTTACGCGGCCTGCACGTCGGCGGCGCGCTGGGTCTGGCCGGGTTTGGCACCAAGGCCGACAGCCACGCGCTCGAAGACGCCGACCCCAGCGTCAAGGACTATAGCGGCGGCGGCCTTGGGGCGTCCGCTTGGATCGGCTACATGGGCTTCGTCGGTCCCGAGTGGTCGCTCGGCGGCATGCTGCAGCTAACGGCGTTCGCGACCGAGAAAAAAGATGCGGACGTCGATCGCAAAGCGACCGGCTACGCGCTGAGTTTGCAGTTTAGCGCGCTCTTTCACTAACTATTCGAGGCGCAGCATGTTGCCTGAACGGCACGCCAACAAGGCTGCGCGCGGGCCGGCCGCAAACACGCCGACTGGATCGGGGCAGGCGCTGCTTGCGATTGTCGTAACTTCGCCGGTTTGCGCCACGATCGCGACGTCGGCGCCGGCGCGCGCCACCAGCAGGCGCCCGTCGGCGAGCAAGAGCGCGTCATCGTTGCCAGGCGCCTTGCGCGCTCCGGGGTCGATGGGTACGCGCTGGGCCTCGCTGCCATCGGTCCGGTAACGCACCAGCAGGCCGTCGCTGGTGAACGCCTGGGTGAGCTGGTCTGGCCCGACTAGAATCGGACCGTCGAGGTCCAGGGTCGCATCTTCGATCGATGCGCGCAGGCGGTGCTCGCTCAGATCGAAGCTGACGAGGCGATGACTACCGGTGCGTGCGGTAAGCTCGCGCCCGGCGCTTGCTATGGTGACCGAGCTCGTCGTCGCGCCCAGCTCACCGAGCTTGCTCAATCGCCCGGCGCCATCGAGACGGTAGACAGAGCCAGGCGCCGTGACGCAGAGCAAGCCGGCGGCAGTTTCGAGCAGCTCCAGCGGCGTCTCCGGGCTGGCTCGGCGCCAGATCACGTCGCCGAAAGCGCCGACTTTGACGAGCAGGCCGCTGCTGGCGACGAGCACGCTGCCGTCGCGCGTGGCCAGGATGCTGCGCGCATTGAAGTCCGCATCGCCGAGCGCGGTGTGCGAGCGAACGCGGCCAGCGTCATCGACTTGGTACAGCTCACCGCTCGCCACGAAGGCGTTCGCGCCGTTCGACGTGACCACCGGCGGCGAAGCGGGCTCGGCGGCGAGCTTCAGCGAATAGAGCAGCTTGCCCTGCGCGTCGAAGCGCGACGCTCGGGCGCTCGGGTGCAGCACGAAGAAGCCGCCGTCGTCGCGTGTGACCAGGCCGTGGCCAACGCCATAGGCCAAGCGCAGACGTGCCTCGACGCGGGGACTCTGGCTCAGTGTCGTGCGGGCACGACGCGTTCGCTCCGCGTCGACGCCGGGCATGGCGTGAGGCGCTCGTGGCGGGCCCACGCCTTCGCGCAGGCCGGCGTGCGCAAAGTCGGCGTGGCTGGGGCGAGCTAGCAGACCTAGCCCAAGTAACAGCGAAAGCTTTGGCGATTTCACGGCGCCGCTACCACCTCGACCAGATACGGTTCTTCGCCGGCAGGGGCGACGAGCGGGTGCGGCGTGGGGGCCCACGGATTGGGCACGAGCGACAACTGAATGCACGCCCGCGCGCTGGTCGAGGGATCCATTGCCGTGCTTTGCCAGACGCCGATCACGTCGCGCGCGGAGCCTTGCACGTCGCGTGCCCCCGCTCGGTGCACGCGCACAGGTACCTCGAGGTCGGCGCCAGCCAGGGGCAGCACCTGCAATACCGAAGCGTGGGCGCGCGCGCGCTCGGGCGCGTCAGTGACCTTGAACGCGACCTTCTTTTCCGAGCTCGAGCAAAAGACGTCGACATCGCGCATCCAAGCCAAACGCCCGCTGCGCGTCTGGCCGAGCGCGACGGGCGTGGCGTCGCGTGGGAAATCGTTCGGCTCGAGCTCGGCGTCGCCCTGACTGGCGAGACTCACGCTCAAGCGATAACCTTCGGAGAGCGACTCGAAGGTCGGTGCGGGCGGATCTTTCGTGTAAGCCTCGCGGTCTTGCATCAGGCCGAGCACGTATTCGCCGGCGGGCAGCCGCAGCGCGTCGACGCTCAAGCGCCGCTCGGCGTTGCCGGTGCAGTAGCGGCCGAGCGGCTCTTCCGAGCTCGCGCCGTAAAGTAGCCCGCACCACGACAGGCCCGGGACTTCGCTCACTGCGATGGACACGGGCGCGGCGCTTGGCAATCTGAAGCGGTAAAAGTCGCGATCGCTACGCTCCTTGTCCATGCGCTTGCCGATGATGCCCTTGGCCGAGAACGGAAACGGTACGCGCGTCGCCTCGCTGGCGATGTCGTTAGGCTCGAGCTCGTCGCCCGTGAACACCGGCGGAGCGGCCCAGCGTTGCGCGGCTCGGACACCGAAGAAGCCGGCGATGAGCAGGCCAAGGCCGAGCACGGCCCACACGGCGCGCCCGCGCTGGCGCAGCTTGCGTTCGTAGCCTTCGACCTCGTCACGAGTCGCCGCGTCGGCGTCGGCCGCGTCGGTGGCATGGCGCAGGTGCGAGAAATCGAGCAAGCGCTCGACGTCTACTTGTTTGCCGCCGTGCTCGAGCTCGCGAACCAGGCCTTGCTGCAGCTCGGTCACGCTGGGCAGGCGACGCTTGGGGTCTTTTTCGAGCGTGGCCATCACGAGTTGGCTGACGCTGTGCGGGATCTTCAAGTCCGGGAACCGCCGGCTCGGGCTTTCGGGTAGCTCGGTGAGGTGCTTGGTGAGCACACCCATCGGCGTGTTGGCGTCGAACACCACCGTGCCCGTCAAACAGGCGTAGGTGAGGGCGCCAAGCGCGTAGACGTCGCTTTCGGGGCCCACGTCATCGCCGCGAATCTGTTCGGGCGACATGTAGTACGGCGTGCCGACGATGGCGCCACGTGACGTGACCTCCGACAGCTCGCCGCCTTCGCGCAGCTTGGCCAGGCCGAAGTCGAGCACCTTGATCAGGTCTTCTTCTTCGCCGCCCTGCATCACGATGATGTTCTCGGGTTTGAGGTCGCGGTGCACCATGCCCATCTGGTGCGCCTCGGCGAGCGAGCTACAGATCTGAATCACGATCTTCAACGTACGTTCGACGCTGAGCGGCCCCACGCGCCGGATCAGGTGTCCCAAATCTTCCCCCTTTAGGTACTCCATCGCCAAGTACACCAGGCCGTCGGAGGCGCCGAAGTCGAAGACTTGAACGGTGTTGGGGTGCGACAGCCGGCTCACCAGCTGCGCTTCGCGTTTGAAGCGCGCCACCTGCTGGGGATCGCGCGTGAGCTCGCCGGTCAGGAGCTTGAGCGCCATCAGCTTGCCGATGCGCGCGTGCTCGACGCGATAGACGACGCCCATGCCGCCGCGCCCGATCGGTTCTTTGATGCGGTAGCGCTCGGCAACCACGACGCCGATCAGCGGATCGGCCAGGTCGCGCGCGTCGCTTACGCGATCTTGGAGCGCGGGTGGCGCTGGTCGCGTCGAGCTCGAGGACGGGGCGGGCGGCGGCCGCGTCGAGGCTACGCCCATCGAGCGCGCCGAGAGCGGCAGCGACATGGGCGGCGAAGAGATGGTGAGCGTCTCGGCGTTGAAAGAGTGGCCCAGCCCAAGCCCGCACTGATTGCAAAATCGCGCCTCAACGGCGTTTTGGGCCCCGCAGCTCACGCACAAATGCGCCTGGTCCGGAGCCGAGACGTTCACTTGGCTCCGACGACCACCAGGTCGGCCCGCACCTCGGGAATGCGCTCGCCTTTGCGCGCGCCGTCTACGAAGCGCACGACCTTGCCAAAAGCTTTGAGGTTACGGCCCTTGTCGAGCGCGGTTTCGATGCCGTAGATGAGCTTGGCCAGACAAGGCGCCTTTTTGCAGCCGTTCTTCACGTCGACGAGCAGCACGCTGGAGTAGCCGTCGTGACGCAGATCGAAAAGCTGGCCCTCGAGAGCCAAGCTGCGACCGATCGATGAGTCGCCCACGCGCAGCACCTCGGGGTAAGAGGTCTGTGCAGTGGCCTCTGCCAGCGCTGCCTCGCGCTCGAGGTTGTCGCTGCGGCGCACGCCGACTTTGATCAGCCGGGGCGCGTGGTCTTTCAGGGTCGAGCGGACGGTGAAGGAATTTTCCCCCAAACTCAGCGATTGCTTGCTGACGAAGCGCCCCTCGGCATCGAGTGGGATTGTCTGCGCGCCGACTTTGAGGACCGAGCCGGGCGCCGTCCGGCCGGCGATCACGATCTGTTTCTCGTCTACGACGATGCTGGCTCCAGGCGCGTCGACGATCAAAGGTGTGATGCCGATACGGATCTCGACCTGGCCCGTCTGGCTCGTGCCACTCGCCGAGGTCGCCTTGTACGCTACGCTACGCTCGAGCGTTTTCACGGAGGCGTCGGGGCCGGTGACGTCGCTCGCGACCTCGTAGTCGAAGCGCACGACGCCTCCCGGATCGGCAGAGACGGGCTTGCCGTCGACCTCGAGCTTGGTCCCCGAAAGCACGCTCGCCAGTACGCTCACCTTGGGACTGTCTTGCGCCAGCTCGTCGGTGCTGCTGCGCACGCGAAACTCGATCGGCAATGAGAGCGCGATCTCTTCGCGGCTGCGCCCGGGGCGCTCGAGCACGAGCACGATTGGATTTTCGCCGACCTTGAGCGGTGCTTGCAGGTGCAGCGTCGCCTTGCCGGACTTGAACGTGACGGGCGAAGCATCGACCCAGGTCTTCGTGCCGTCGGGACATTCGCTGCACGAGAGCTCGAGCAGCTCGCTACCCTGCGCGTCGAGGCTGGGGCGCGCCGTGACGCTGCCATGGCCGCGCAGCATGAAAAACGCGACCGTCGCTGCCACGAGCAGCATGCCCGAGCCAACGATGGCAAAGGTCGCGACCAGCGAAACGCGGCGTGGCTGCGAGCCGCGCGGCGAAGCGGGGCCTGCTTGTGAGATGGGCCCCGTTGGCCAAGCTGCGGCAGGCAGCGGCGCCGCCGCGGCCTGAGGGACGGGCAGCGGCGCAGGTGCGGGTGCAGGCGCTTTGGGCTGACCCGGGTTGAGCGGAGCGATGCCGGGGCGGGCGACGCCGAGCACGGTTTTCTGCGCCGAGGAGATGCGCGGCGCCCCGCCGGCGGAAGGCTGTGGCAATGCCTCCGCTGGGGGCGGCGGCGGTGGCGTCGGAAAATTGGGCGGCGCCATGCCGATCATCGTGCCGGCGAAGTGGCGACCCGGAGGTTGGCTCGCGGAGCCAGGCAGAGGTTGGTTCTGCGCCGGCGGCGGCGTCGAGCCCGTTGGCGAAGCCGAGCCTTTCGGAACGAACGTCGGCGGTGCGATGCCGATCATCGTGCCGCGCAGGTTCGCCTTGGGCGGATCGGGGGCCTTGGGCAGATCGGAGGCCTTGGGCGGATCGGGGGCCTTGGGCGGCTCCGACGGCGACATGACCATAGTGCCGCCCAAGCCCACCGCTGGGGCGGGGGGCAGGGTAGCTCCGCACCCGGAGCAGACCAATTGCTGGTCGAGGTTCTGCGTGCCGCAGCGGCCGCACTGCTTCATTGCCCGCGGGACTATAGCGTTTTCTGTCGCTGTGGGTGGGCGTCGCAGCGCCGGCGGGCGAGCCGGGGGGCCGGGAGCGGATGCCGTGGTTTTTGTCCGGATTCGCCGTTTTGACCTATGGGGGTAATACCGCCCCCAGAATGCTCGCAAAACGCATCATCCCCTGTTTGGACGTCCGCGCCGGCCGCGTCGTCAAAGGCGTCAAGTTCGTGGACATCCGCGACGCGGGCGATCCGGTCGAATGCGCCCGTCGCTACGACGCCGAGGGCGCCGACGAGATCACGTTTCTGGATATCACCGCTTCGCACGAAGAAAGGCCGGCGATTCTGGACATCATCGAGCGAACTGCTGAGGTCGTATTCGCACCCTTGACGGTCGGCGGCGGTGTGCGCGAGCCGTCAGACGTGCGCCGCCTGTTGGATGCAGGGGCGGACAAGGTGAGCGTCAACAGCGCCGCGGTTGCTCGCCCGGAGCTGATCCGTGAGGTCGCCGACGCTTGGGGGCGCCAGGTGCTGGTGCTGGCGATCGACGCTAAGCGCAACGACGCGGGCGGCTTCGAAGTGTTCACCCACGGCGGGCGTCGCGGCACTGGTCTCGATGCTGTCGAGTGGGCGCGGCGCGGGGCGGAGCTTGGCGCCGGCGAGATCTTGCTCACCAGCATGGATCGCGATGGCACGCGCATCGGCTACGACTTGCCGCTGCTGAAAGCGGTGACGAGCGCAGTGCCGATTCCCGTGATCGCCTCGGGCGGCGTCGGGGAGCTGGAGCACCTGCGCGAAGGTCTGTGCGAGGGCAACGCCGACGCGGCGCTGGCGGCCTCGATTTTTCATGACGGCCAGCACACCGTCGCGGAAGCCAAGAAATACCTGCGACAGCACGGCGTGCTCGTGCGTGGAGGCGAAGCGTGACAGTCTCGCTGCTTGAAATTCTGGCAGCTGCCCGCGCCCACGCGGCGCCGCTCGCAGCTGAAAGTGCCGGCTATTTGCTGCTGGCGGTGGCCGATCATCTAGTCGCCGCGCCGCGCGCCACGACCGCCGAGGAGGTCGAGCTCATGACTGACGGCAGCGTCCGACTGCGGGCTCGTCGCAGCGCTGACCCAAGCGATGAGCAGGTCGAACAAGCCGTGCGCCGACTGCTCGGGCGCACGCTCGAAGTTTCGAGCGGCGTCGGGCCAGCGCTCAGGCGCGCCGCGGAGCGCCGGCAAGACACGGGGCTCACGGCGCTGGTGCGCGAGTTAGAGACCGCGCTCATCCCGGTCAATCGCTCGGCGGCCCGACGTGCGTTGTCTCGGCTGCATCGTGAGACGGAGCGAGCGCGCGACGCGGGCAAGCTGGACGCGCTACTTCAGGCGGACCAAGCTCCTGCCGCGCCGGTGGCGGCCTTTCCGGAGCGGCCGGCGGATGCCGTCGCGCTCGCGGCGGAATTTCCGGAGGCGTCTCCGGTCGTGCTCCCCGTCGTCACGGCTGCGCCGGCGGCGACAGCAGCTGCCGCGGCGCCGGTGCCAGCGGCGGTCAAGCCCGTCGCGTCTACCAGCGTTGCTCCAAAACCAGCCCCCATTGCAGCGCCGGTGCTGACGCTCACGCCTCTGCCGGAGGCTTCGCCTGCGGCGGCGGCATTCACGCCGGAGCCGCTGCTGGCCGTGGGCGAGCCCGCGCTGACCAAACCGGAGCCCGTCGTGCAGCGCAGAAAAGAGCGTGGTAGCGCCACGCCGCGGCTCGGCACGGTCGTGACAGCCCAAACCCTGCCCGGCGAGGAGAGCGAGCACACCCTGCGCGCCCCGGACGTCTCGTTCGACGAAGAGTCCGAGCTAGACGTGCACATCGAGGTCGAGCTCGAAGGTGCGCTGGGTGAGCTCTCCAAAACCGTGAGTCCGGCGGCCCCGCAGGCTCTGCTCGATCCCGAGCCGTCGACCATGCCCGACGTGCTCACGGCCATGGTGGCGCTGCACACCGGCGTCGAGGCTGACGAGGCGCCGACGCGCATTCGCGATGTCGTCACGGAGCTGCGCGTGGCCGCGCTGCCGTCGCTGCATGACACGCCGTCCGCGCTGACGCCCGAGCCCGAGCTGGTCGACGACGCCTGGCTCACTCAAAGCTCGCTCGATGGCGTGGTGAGCGCACCGGCGCTCTTCGAGTCCGAGCTTGCCGAGCCCGCGGTGCACGAAGCCGTGACTTGGTGCCCGGGCCCCGTAGCGCCGAGCGCTGTCGGGATCGCGTCGCCCGCAGTGCCGGCGCTGGTGCTGGTCGAGGTAGCGCCCGAGCCGTCGCCCTATGCGCCGGCCGTGCTGCCGGTGCGTAGCAGCGACGTTTCCGAGCTGCTGGACTCTTTCCACGTCACTGCGGCCGCCGAAGAGCGCGAGCTGCGCTCGGCCCTCAAGGAAATGGCCGGGCTTTCGCTGACGCCGATGCCTCTACCGATCGCCTCGGAAGGCTGAGCTTTTGCAGTTGCCCGTGATGTGAAACTATCGGGGCATGCTGGCTCAGAATCTGGCGGTCGTGAAGGGCTTGGTCAGTGTCGCGTGGGCCGACGGCCACGTGACGCATGAGGAGACCGAAGTGCTCGAAGCGTTGCTCGATGCGTTTCACGCCTTGCCGAGTGAAGCTTACGAGCTCCGAAAGTTCGCGCAGACGCCGCGCAGCTTGGCGGACGTGCCGATCCACGAGCTGGGCTTTGCGGCGCGACGGCAGCTGCTGCAGCACGCTGTGCTGCTGTCTTACGTCGATGGCAAGCAAGACGACCAAGAGCGCGAGCTGCTCGCGAAGCTGGTGGTCGCCCTCGAGATCCCCGCGCTCGAAGCGCGCGACTTGATGCGCGAATCCGAAGAGAACGCGAAATCGCTGCTCAAGCTGCTGTGAAGCGTCAAGCGCGTGGCGTGATGAGCGACTTCAGGCGATCGATCTCTTTGAGCAGCGCGATCGGGCTAAATGGCTTGGTGTAGTAGGCGGTTGCGCCGGCGGCCGTGGCGCGGGCGCGCGACTCGTCGTCATCCATGGCGCTGATGATCACGACTGGCACCGTGCGCGTGGCGGGGTCGGAGCGCAGCCTCTGGCAGACGTCGAAGCCGTCGTACTGACCGGGCAGGTTCAAGTCGAGCAGCACCATGTCAGGGGCGTCGGTCATGGCCACGTCGATGGCCTTGGCTCCGGAACTCACGGCGGTGACTTGGTAGCCGCGCGCCTGCACGAGCGCTTCGATCATGCGCCGAATCGAGTCCTGATCTTCGACGACGAGAATCCGCATTAACTGCTGATACTAGCGCAACTACCGGCCAAGAAGCGTCCAGACTTCAGCCCGGCCGTCGGGGCCGTCGCGCATTTCTAGCGTCCCGCCCAGGCTTTCTGCAGCCGCTTCTGCGATCAGCAGGGTGACTCCGGACGGACGTCCGAAGGCGCTCGGATCGGTGCGGTTTCGGAGCACATCTGTGCGTTGTGCTTCGGTGACCGAGGGGCCGCCGTCCTGCGCCGACAGCAAAATGCCCGTCTCGACCGCGTAGGCCGAGAAGGTGACCTGCCCGTCGCGCGGGGTGGCAGAAATGGCGTGATAGAGCATGGCTCGCAGCAGCGCCAGGAGCGTCCGAGGACGCGAAGCGGCGCGCAGAGTCGCCGGGCCTTTCATCTCGATACTCACGCCGTGCCGTAGCGCACGCGGCTCGGCATCCGAGACGGCGGTCTTCAACAGATCCGCGACCGACACGTCGGACTTGGCTTCGTCCAACGGACAATCCGCGGCGAGCGCCAGGTCGAGCGAGATCTCTGAGGCGGCGGCGGCGCGCTTGTGGAGGCTCTGCGCGAGTGGCGAGGACTCGCCCAGCTCGCTCACGGCAAGCCCCGCGTCGGCACGCAGTCCATCCACCAAACCCTTGAGGGTGCGCTGCATACCGAGCGCGGCGCACTGCAGGGTCTCGAAGCGCTGCGAGCCTCCGCGCGCTGCAACCGGCGGCGGCGGCTCGGTGCGGATATCCCCGGCGGCCAGCACCGAGGCCAGCTCGCGCGCGTACGTTTCGCCCAGCTGCTGCGCCTGCTCTAGCTCCTTGCGCAGCTCGACGACTTCGCGCTGATCGCTGGCGCCATCGGCTGGCAGAAAGATGGCTTGTGTGCCGCCTTCCAGCTCGACCCAGCCGCCATGCCGCGTGGCCATGCGGCTCAGCCAGCGTCGCTCGAGCTCCTGGGCGCCGGCGTCAGGACCGAGCTCGACGGCGATCTTCACCCACTCCGCTTGGCGACGGATCTTGACCTCGGCGGCGCCGCCCTGGGTGGAGCCGGCTTGCGTCACCAGCATGTTGAGCATGCGCCGCAAGTCTTGCTCGTCGCCAAAGACTTCTGTGCCTGCGCCGGGCTCGATGGCCAGGCGTGTGTTGGGCGACAGATCCATGAGCAGCGCGGCCAGGTCGATTCTCCCGCGGCGCGCCTTGCTGGCTCCTCGCGTCCCCGTGTTGAGGTCGCTGAGCATCGTGATGGCGTCGTCGAGGGCGTCGAGCGTGGTCTCGACGGCTGGCGCTTCGCTGGGGGTGTTGATGATCCGGGGCTCGGTCGCGCCCGGACCCTGCCGCAGCTGGGTGACGCCTTCTCTGAGAGCCTTGGCCGCCCCCCGCGCCTCCTGTGCCAGGAGCCATGAGATTTCGTGTCGGGTCAAACGTTCTTGGGACACGATCCGCGGATCATGCCAAAAGTTCCCACGCATGACTACAGCTGGCTTGAATGCGCGCTATAGCAGGGGGGCTGATGCGCCGGTCTGCTGCTCACCCTAGGGCCCTCGGCCCGCTCAAGTCGGGTCTCGGGCTCGGTCGACCTGCCTGGCCGTTCGCCTTGCTCTTGGGCCTCGGGCTAGGAGCACTGCCCGCAGCTTGCGGGTCCGACAGCGTCAAGACCCCGTTAGGGCCGGGAGCCGGTGCCGGCGGTGGCGGCGGTGAAGCGGGGATGCAGGGTAGCGCTGGGCTACAGCTCGTAACCGACGCCGGCGACCAGGTCGACCCGACGCTCGGCGGCCCGTGCGAGGACGACGGGCAGTGCGACGACCACGTCGACTGCACGCGCGACAGCTGCGACGCGACGCTCGCACGCTGCCGTTTCGCGCCCGACGACCAGCTCTGTGACGACGGCCACTACTGCAACGGCGTTGAACGCTGTGACGTGCGCAACGGTTGCGTCCAAGGCGAGGTCGTAGCCTGCAGTGACAACTCCACCTGTACCATCGACGTCTGCGTCGAGGAGACGCAGAGCTGCCGGCACGATCCGCGCGATGCCGACGGCGACGGCGACCCCACCCGCAATTGCGGCGGGCAAGACTGCGACGACAACAATCCACTCGTCAGCAGCAAGGCCGCGGAAGTCTGCGGCAACAAGCAAGACGACAATTGTGACGGCTCGGTCGACGAGCCAGGTTGCGTCGCGCCGCAATACGACACCTGCAAGAGCGCACTGCAAGTGACCGAGCGCGGCTATTACGACATCGACTTGACCGCCACCGCGCTCGATAACCCCACGTCTTGCGCCACCGAAATGGCTGGCTTCCGCGACGCGGTGCTGAATGTCGTCGTGCCCGACGGCGGCCCGTTCGACGTCGACGTGACAGCCAAGCTAGACTCCGGAAAGCTCTCGCTCGCCACCGCAGACAGCTGTGGCGATGCGACGTCGGTCACTTGCGAGCCGTCGTTTACGGCGCCGGAGGGGGCGAGCGTCGCGCGCTTGCTGCTCCGCGGTCTGGGGGCGGGCGCCTATCCGCTTTACGTTGCTGCAGACTCCGAAGCCATCGCGCAGGTGCACGTTGATTGGCGCCCTCAAGAGCCGCAGGCGGGCGACCTTTGCGAAGACGCGCTGCCGCTCACGGCGGACGGCCCGCCCGTGCTGTTTCGCTTGCCGGGCTACGCCCAGGACGTAGCCTCCGCTTGCCAGCCCTCGAGCGGTGACGCCTTCGCGACGTTCACGCTCGAACAAGCCAGCGACATCACGCTGATCGCCGAAGCCCAGAACGACCTAGGCACGCCCGTGCTGTCGCTGCTCGACGAAAAATGCAAAACAGAGCTTACCTGTCGGCACAGTCAGCCTGGGCGACTCTTCGAGCGAAACCTCGCGCCTGGCACTTACCGCGTGATGGTCGCCGCCACCGGGCCAGATGACGTGAGCGTGCGCCTCGAGACGGGACCTGTCACCGACGCTCCGCCGGGCGAGGGCTGCGCTGCGGCGCTGCCGCTGGTCGCCGGTGTGGAGCAGGTGATCGACCTTCAAGATCATGACGACGCGGTCAACCCAAAATGTCTGGCTGGCGCGCCGGACGCGAGCTTCGAATTCAAGCTCGAAGGCCCGGGCGACGTGGCGCTGGTCGGTCGCTTCTCCGACGGCGACCAGGGCGCGGTCAGTCTCGCCAACGGCAGCTGTAGCGCGAGCAGCGCTTGCAGCACCGGGCTCGGCACGCAGCGCACGCTACACTACGGCCTGTCAACCGGGACGTACCGCGCAGTCATCGAGTCCGCGAGCGGCAATCCAGTGGGTATCAGCTGGTTCGAGCGCCCAGCTGCCGCGCCCGTTACCGTCCCCTTCGCCGACAATTGCGATCAGCTGGTAACGATCCCCGAGGTCGGGGGACGCTTCAGTGGCAACACCAGCAACGCGTTTCCGGACTTTTCAGCGGGCTGCGACGTGGGCGGCCAGAGCGACGGCGGCGCGCCCGACCAAATGTTGAAGCTCAGCTTGAGTGCAGCGCGCCGGGTCATCTTCGACATGCAAGGCAGCACCTATGAAACGCTGCTCTCGGTGAGGCAGGGTCAGTTTTGCCCCGGCCTCGAGCTGCCACTCGCGTGTGCCCCTGGCTACGTGGCCTCACGCAGTTATCTGGATCTGGATTTGCAGGCAGGTGACTATTTCGTGCAAATCGATGGTTACGACGGCGCAGCGGGTGCGTGGAAACTGGATGTTTTCACGGCTCCGCTTTGAAGCTCTAGCCGCAGGCCGCAGCAGCCTTGGCCTCCATCGCTGATGGGCGTAGGCTGCCGCCATGCGCCGAGTTGCCGACCGGACGCTTTGGGCATGCCTGCTCGCGCTCTCCTGCGTGGCGTCTGCGCGAGCCGAGCCGGGCTCGAAGCTGGCGGCTGCCGCCCGGGCCAGTGATGCTCGCGTCATCACGGAGCGTGAGCGCGAGGCGCTCGGCGCCGGCAGCATGGTGTCGCGCCCGCTCAGCTTCGACGACGCGGGGGGCCACTACGTGGGCGGTGTTTCGTACCAGGTCGTCGATGCACGTCCGGAGCTGGTGCTGGCTGCGCTCTCCGACGTGAACAATTGGCCCGATGCGCTGCCGCGGACGAAGAGCGCGCGCTTGCTGGAAACGGTCGGCGGTCTCTCGCGCGTCGAGCTGGTCCAGGGCAGCGCGCTGGTGGACGCTCGCTACACGGTCGTGCTCGAACGCGCCGACGCCGACACCATCCGCTTCTGGATGGATCCGTCATTTTCGCACGACATTCGTGACGTCTGGGGCTTCTTTCGCGTGAAGGCTCTGCCGGGCGGGCGTTCGCTCATTACCGTCGGTGCGGCGCTCGATCTGGGCGACGGCCTCACGCGCATGCTGTTCGAGGACCGGATCGCCCACATGCTGCTCAGAGCGCCCCGCCAGATCCGAGCCTTCGTAGAGCCGCGTGCGCTAGCTCTGTCCGGCGCTCTGGCGCCCTGAAGAGAGCCGCGCGCTAGCTCTGTCCGGCGCTCTGGCGCCCTGAAGAGAGCCGCGCGCACTAGCTCTGTCCGGCGCTCTGGCGCCCTGAAGAGAGCCGCGCGCGCCGCTGGTCCGCGCTGGGCTAGTTGCGGTAGAAAGCGGCTGATGCTCGCCCGCGTCCTGGTTATCGCGCTCAACACCTATCGAGAGGCCGTTCGCGCTCGCATCCTGCACGGTCTGTTCGCGCTGGCCCTCGCCACCACGGGCTACTCGCTGGTGGTCGGGGCCTACACCGCGAAGAACCAGCTGCGGGTAGTGAGCGATCTGGGGGCGGCCGCCGTCTCGCTCTACGCCATCATCGTCGCTGTCGTGCTCGGCGCGACCTCGCTGTATCGCGAGCTCGAGCTCAAGACGCTGTTCCCGATTTTGGCCCGCCCCGTGAGCCGCACCGAATACCTCGCGGGCAAGTATTTCGGAACGCTGCTGCTGCTGCTGGTCTTCGTGGCCGCCAATACCGGCGTCGTGCTCCTGGCTACCGCCGCCATCGCGGGTCGTGGGCTTTCGACGGTGCTGGGGCTCGCGCTCGGCAGCGCCGCGGCGCTCGGGGCGGTCGGTTATTTCCAGCGCCGCAGCATCACTTACTTGCCGATGGCCTGGGCGGCGTTTCTGGCCGTCGCCGGCGTGGGGCTTTCGTCGGGGGCTGCGGATGACCGGCGCGTGCTTTTGGGACTCGGCGTGTTGACCATGTGCGAAGTGGGCATCGTGGCCGGCGTCGCGACGCTATTCTCGTCGTTTTCGTCGCCGTTTCTGACCGCGGTTTTCACCTTTGGTCTATTTCTGATCGGGCGCTCGGCGGACACGCTGGCGCGGCTACCCGTGCGGGTCTTTGGGCAGTTTCTTCACGACCTGTGCGCTGGCCTGAGCAAGGTTGCGCCCAACCTGATGCTGTACGTCCCGCCGCGTTCGCTGCTGACGGGCGAGGCGTCGGGCGTGCCCCTGTGGTCTTACGTCGCTAGCGCCGCGCTGCACGCGGCGTCTTGGTCGCTGCTCTTGCTAGTCCTGGCGAGCATGATCTTCCGGCGTCGCGACTTCATATGAGCGCGCCATCTGCACTTGGGCGAGTGCTGCGCTCGCTGTTCTGGGCGACCTCCGCACTGGCGCTGTTCGGCGGCGTGGCGACGCTGCGCGCGGTGCTCGACGGCGAGCGCGAAATTGCTGCAAGCGACGCCGCCTTCGACGCCAACGACCTGCACGGGGCCATTCAACACGCCCGGCGCGCCGCGTCGGCCTACGCTCCTCGAGCCGCTCACGTCGAGCGCGGCTATGCGCGGCTCTTGGCGGTCGCGCGCGGCGCCGAGGCAACCGGCCAGCCTGGCGTGGCGATGCTGGCCTGGCAAGCAGAGCGGGCGGCGGCGCTGGAAAGCGCCTCGCTTTGGCAGCCGTTTCCGGAGCGGCTCGAGGAAGCGAATCGCAACCTTGCCCGTCTTTCGGCGCTCAAAGCCGGCGCCGAGCCCGAGCACGCCGGGCACGCTCAGCAGCTCTTCAAAGTTGCCCAAGACGAAAGCGCGCAGCGCGCGCCTTGGGGGGCGTTTTTGGCTCTAGGCCTGCTAGTTGCCGGGCTCGGCCTGGGCTGGTTTGCGCTCCGCGCGCTTGCACCTGAAGGGCGCATCGAGTGGGCGCGCGGGCGCTGGGGCCTTTTGACCTTCGGCCTGGGGGCGGCTTTATGGGCCCTGGCCGCCTTTCACGGCTAGGCTCGGGGCGTGACAGGCCTAGCTCGAGGAGCCGGTGATCCTGCGCTAGGCGCGGTGGTCGAGCGCTTCGCCGAATACTTGGAGCTCGAACGCCGCTCGTCGCTCAACACCGTGCTGGCCTATCGCCGCGACCTGAGTGGGCTTTCCGCCTTTTTGCGCGAACGCCTCGAGCGCGAGCCAAGGCTCAGCGACGTGACCCGGCTTTCCCTGCGCAGCTGGCTGGGCAGCGTAGCCGGAGCGCTCGCCCCCGCCAGCATCGCGCGCAAGCTCTCTAGCGTCCGGGCCTTGTACGTGTTCCTCGGCCGCAGCGGTGAGGTGCGCGAGAACCCCGCCGCGTTGCTGCAAAGTCCCAAGCTCAGTCGCGGCTTGCCGCTCGTGCTCCGGCCTGAGGCGGCCGCAGAGGTGATCGAGTCGCCCGAGCTGGCGCCCCTCGGCAGCGGGGTGGAGAAACTGCGGGACCGCGTCATGCTCGAGCTTTTGTACGGCTCGGGTTTGCGGGTGAGCGAGCTCGCAGGCCTCGATCTCGAAGCCGTCAATCTGCGCGCCTGTGAAGTGCGCGTGCTGGGCAAGGGTAGCAAAGAGCGCATCGTGCCCATGAGCGGCAAGGCGCTCGAGGCGCTCGAGGTCTACCTGCCGCGTCGCCACGAGCTTAGGCACCAGCGCACGGGTTTCGTCCACGACCAAGCACTGCTGCTCACGCGCCGCGGACAACGCCTCGGCGTGCGGCGGATTCAAACCTTGGTCCAGCGTTACGGCGCGCTGGGAGCGGGCCGACCCGATCTCCACCCGCACGCCCTGCGCCACTCGTGCGCCACCCACCTGCTCGAAGGCGGCGCTGATTTGCGCGTGATTCAGGAGCTGCTCGGTCACTCGAGCTTGGCGACCACGCAGCGCTACACCCACGTTTCACTCGACCAGCTGTTGACCGTTTATGACAAGAGTCACCCGCTGGCGCGCGCGAAGCGCAAGCGTTCGGGGTAGGCTCCGCGCCGTGAAGCTAGCGGCAACGAAGTCGGAACGGAGCTCGGCGTTGGCAAACGCCCTCGAAGGCCTGCTCGGGGCGCTGACCGGCGCTTCACTCGGCGCGCTGCTCAGCGGCAGCATCGACGCTCGAGCGGCCAGTGGCGCTTCGGGTACTGGCGGGCTCTTGCCGGCCTGCTTGGGTTTGGCGGCACCGCTGGCGTTGCCGGTGGGGCTCGCCGTGTGGGCTTTTCGCCTGATATTCTGGGGCGCGGACGCCTGGTCACCGCTGAGGGCCTGGCGCGCGCTGGAACAGGAGCGGGGGGCAGCACGTAGCGCCTGGCTGGTGATGCCGCCGCTGGTCGCCGTTGCTGCGCTGCTCGGACTGGTCGTGGTCGCTGGCGCATCTGCGCGGCTCTTCGGGTTGCCATTGACGGGGGCGTCGGCGTTTGCGCTCGCGCCTTTGAGCGTCGCGCCGTTGCTTTTCGCTCTGCTCGGTGGCGCGCGCGCGCTGGCGCTCGGGTGGGGGCCGCGACTGGGCGCTGAGCGGGCAAGTCCGCAGCTGTCGTTGGCGGCCTCCGTAGCCGGTTTCGTGGTGGGGCTCGGGCTACTGATCGCGCTGGGCGAAACCGGCGGCGGCGGCGGTGCGTTTCGCATCTTGGGTGTGCTGCGCCGGCCGGAGCTCGATTTGCGAGCGCCGGGATTGCTGCTGCTGCTGGCGCTTTCGGCCCTGCTTTGGCCCAGCCCCAGGCGCGCGAGCGGGATTTTGCTGTCGCTCGCGTGCGTCGGCGCGCCGGGTCTACTGACCCTACAGGCTGCGCGAGGCACCACGCTGTCGGAGACTGCCGCGCTCGCGATTGAGCGGCATGCGCCGCTCGGTCGCGTCGCGCTCGCCGTCTTGCGCCGGCTCAGTGATCGCGACCACGACGGCGTCAGCGCCGCGTTTGCGGGCGGAGACTGCGACGATCACGACCCCAGCGTGAGCCCACGCGCCATCGATGTGCCTGGCAACGGCAAAGACGAGGACTGCCAGGGCGGCGACGCCAAGCCGGTCGAGGCCGCGGCCGTGTCGCCCGACGCCGAGGCCGCCGCCAAAACCGCGCGCGAGCAGCTGCCTAGCGATCTCAACGTGATTTTGGTGACGATCGACACGTTACGGGCCGATCTCGGCTTCTCGGGCAATCCGCGCAATGTGTCGCCGAACCTCGACGCGCTCGCCCAGCAGAGCGTCGTCTTCGAGCATGCTTACTCGCTGGCTTCCTACACCGGCAAGAGCATGGGGCCGCTCATGATCGGCAAGTATTCGAGCGAGCTCGACGGCGGATTTCTGCACTTCAACAAATACTCGAAGCGCGAAACGTTCGTGCAAGAGCGGCTGCAGGCCGCCGGCGTGCGTACGCTCAGCGTTCAAGGTTACTGGTACTTCTTCAAAGATGCCGGTTTCGAGCGGGGCTTCGACGTGCTCGATACCAGCGCGGCGCCGCCCGGCATGTCCGTCGAAGGCGATCAGTCGTCGAACAGCGACCGGCAGAGCGATGCCGCCATCAAGCTGCTGCAAGCCCCCGAGCTTCAGCAGCGGCGTTTCTTCATGTGGATGCATTTCGTGGATCCGCACGCCGAGTACGCGCCCCACCCCGGGCACGATTTTGGCGCCAAGCAACGCGACAAATACGACGGTGAAGTGGCCTTCGTCGACGAGCACCTGGGGCGAGTGCTCGCGGAGCTCGAAAAGACGCCGTTCGCGGGCCGCACCGCCGTCGTCGTGACCAGCGACCATGGCGAGGCGTTCAACGAGCATGGCATGATTCGCCACGGCTTCGAGCTCTGGGAGGAGTTGGTGCACGTGCCGTTGATCATCAAAGTGCCTGGCGTTGCGCCGCGACGCATTGCGGCGCGCCGTAGCGCGATCGGCGTCGTGCCCACCTTGCTCGACCTGTTTAAAGTGCCGTTCGCAGCGCACAAGCCGACGGATTTTCTGAGCGGCGAGTCGTTGCTGCCGGATCTGCTGCGCCGCGGGGGCGAGACCGATCCGGACTTGCCGGTCTTCGTGGACATGGCGCGCGGCCCGTACAACGACGAGCGGCGAGCCCTGATCGAGGCTGATCAGAAGCTCACGCTGAGCGAAGGTCGCGTGCTAGGTCTCTATGATCTTGCGCAGGATCCGGGAGAAAGACACGATTTGTCGGGCGAGCGGCCGCGCGTCGCAGCCATGCGCGACGAGCTTTTGAAATTCACGACCCGGCTGCGCCCCGTGCCCATGCCGCGGCCATGACCTCGCTCTCGGCGAGCAGGCCCGGCAGGCCGCCGGTGTGCACGAACAGCGCTCGCTCCGGCTTGCGCGGCAGCTGCGAGAGGCCGAACAGCGCCTTGCCGGTGTAGGTCGGATCCAAGAGCAGGCCCGAGAGCTGGGCTACCTCGAGCATGAAATCGAGCTGCTCTGGGCTCGCCTGGCCGTAACCGGGTCCTTTGAACTCGTCGTAGATATCGAGCGCGCTGGGCGTGCCGAGCGTCGCATCGAGGCCTTGAGCCTGCGTCACGATCTCCGCGATCACGGTCTCGAAGTAAGCGCGGTCGTCGCACACCGCGAACGCTGCCGCGCGCTTGGCGACGCCGGGAAAGCGGGTGAGCCCGAGGCCGATCCCGGCGGCGGTGCCGCCTGATCCGCACGCGAATGCGATCAAGTCGAGATCTCGCGGTAGCTCGCCGCTCGCTTGCTGGTCGAAAAGCTCCTCGATGGCTGCGATGTAGCCGAAGCTGCCGAGACCATTCGAGCCGCCTTCGGGAATGACGTACGCGTGCTCGCCCTGCGCGGTGAGCGCCGCCGCGGCATTGGTCATCAGCTGTTCGCGATTCCGGTATTGCTCGGGAGTAATGTAGCGAATCTCGGCCCCCACCAAGCGATCGAGCAGCAAGTTGCCGACCGCGGCGGGCGGCGTCGTCGGCGTTAGGCTGCGCAAGAATAGCAGCGAGCTCAGCCCGAGCTCACGCGCCAAGATGGCGGTCGCGCGCGCGTGATTCGACTGCAGCCCGCCACAAGTGATGACCCGCGTTGCGCCTTGCGCCAGCGCATCGGCCAGCAGGTACTCGAGCTTACGGATCTTGTTGCCGGCGGCCGCCCCAGACGTCATGTCGTCGCGCTTCACCCACAGCTCGAAGCCGAGTCGCGCGTCGAGCGCGCGATTGTGCCAAACTGGCGTCGGCGCATGACACAGCAAGAGCCGCTTCATGCCGGCTCGATCCTGACGATCAGCGCACCTTTGTCGACGGCGCTCGGCGCGGTCAGCGGCAGCTCGACGACGACGCCGTCGAGCGGGGCGAGCAGCTCGTTTTCCATTTTCATCGCTTCAATCACGGCCAGCGCTTGGCCCGCTTTTACCTGCGCGCCAACGCCGGTCAAGATGCGGAGTAGCTTGCCCGCCATGGGGGCGATCACGGCGCCGGCAGGAACGCCGTTGCTGGACCCGGCGCCCGTGGGTCTTGTCCGCTGCACGCGTGCCGACAGCCGTTGCGGTGCGGCGCCTGGCTCGCCGCTAGCTGCGACGTCGGCCCACAGCTCCGCGCCCCGGCGTGCGCTCACGAGCTCGAGCTCACCCCAAGGGGTGACGACGCGCTGGCTGCCGTCAGGGCGGCTGTGTACGGCTACGAGCTCGGGCTTGCCGTCGGGCCCACGCAGCACCACGCCTCGCTCGGTCAACTCGACATCGAGCTCGTAGACCGTACCCTTTCGCTCGAGTGTGTATTTCATGACCAGCGCCTCAAAAGGTTAGCCCGAAACCCGCCGTGATCAGCTCCTGGGTGCCCAGGTGCTCAGCGTTCGCGGCGTTGAAGGCCGAGCCTGGAAACGCCAGCGCCCCTTCCAGCGATAGTCGCACGAGCAGCGGGGCGTCGAGAGGCAGTGTCAGCTCAGCACCCAGGTCGAGCTCCGTGCCGAGCGCCCGACCGAGCGGCTTTCCGCCGTCGAAATTTTGGCGCGCGCCGCTCGCCGCCAAAGCGCTCGGATCGACGACGCTGGTCGTCGCCGACGCGACCACGCCGCCGGCCTTCAGCGCAAGATCCGGCGTCGGGCGCAGGAGCAAGACTGGGTTCAGATAGCTCGCGCCCGCGACGCCGCCACGCGTGGCCAGGCCTTCGACGCGCGCGTCGCCGGCTGCTGCATTCCGGCTCGCCAAGCGCGCTTGGGCGCGCGACGTTTTGAAACGCAACAGCTCGCCGAACAGGATCATGCCCACGCCGTGATTGGGGTTCATGACGAAGCGATGCAGCTCGGTGTCCGTTGGATCGGCGTCGCCCGAGGCCATGCCCCACTCGAGAGAGACGACCACGTGGGCGAAGCGGCGAGAGTCCAGGACGCGCTCGAGCGCCGCACCGGCGCGGATCGCGAATGCCAGGGCCGCGAGCGACTGCTGGTCGCTAGCTCCAAAAGCCGTGGCTTCGTTCACCTCGCCGACTTTGTAGGCCAGCTCGTATTCGCCGAACAGCTCGCCGGGGCGGCCGGGCAAGGGGCTGCGAAAGCCCCCAGCGAGGTCGAAGAGCAGGCTCTGGGCGCCGGCGCGCGCGTCGCGCTTGGCGAGCGTTTCGTAGCGCGCTAGCAGGCCCACGTGGGCCCTGCGGGTCGGGGCGTACTGTGCAGCAAGCCCGACGCGAAACAAGCGGTCGCCATCCGTAAGCGACAGTCGCCCATCGCTTGCGAGCACATCGCCCGTAGCTCCGACGCGGAGCGTCGAGTCGGCCACGCCGCTCAATACCTGCACGCGCTCGTAAGTGGCGGGGACGTCTGGCGTGCCGAACCAACGCGGTTGGTCGCCGTCCGCGTCGAGGAGACCCATGCCCAGCTGGGCGGTCGTATGACCGAGTGAGACCTCGCCGAGTCGGCCGCGCAGCGTGAACCGCAACATGCGGGCGTGAAGCCGCACCGGCTGCTGGCGATCGAAATCCGTGCCGCTATCTGGAACGGCGTCGGGCACCTGGCCGTAGATCATGCCGCGCGGAAAATCCGCTTCGGCGCGCAGTTCTGCGTGGGTGCCGAACAGACCAAGCCCGCGCAGGCGCAGCCAGTGATAGAGGCGCGAGGTCTGGCCGAGCGAAGGGGCGCTACCGGCGAAGGGCGCGAGCGGCAGCGCGCTCAGGAAGGTCTGGCGCGCTTCGTACTCGCCATCGATGCGGAGCTTGACGGCGGCGGGCTCCGGCTCGGGCTCGCGCTCATGGCTGCTGGGCAGCACCACGGATTCGGTCAGTGGCTGGTTGGCAGCGGGCGGAGGGGGCGGCTCCGTCGCGCGCGCCGCCGCGCAGGTCAGGAGCGAGGCTGCGGCGGCCCGAATGCGCACGGCCGGCAGGCTATCAGAAAGAAAGCTGGTCATCGCCCGGCTGTCTGGCGCAAACCACGGTGATGCGAGAAGGCGAGTAGATGAAGAGCGTGACGGCGCCGGCCAGAAGCGTAAACGGGTCGGGCTCGATGCGGATTTCGGCCCAGCCGTGTGGACAGGCTCGGGCGAGATCGTAACGCTCATAGCCGCGCACGGTGCCGAAGAGAAAGCCCGGGTGCCAACGCTCTTCGAAGCCGGTTGCGGTCTTGCCGGGCGGCTCGCCCGAGCGCAGCGTGGTCGTCGCGCAACCGCCGAGCGTTAGCGCTCCCAAGATCAGCGCCGGGTAACGCATCGCACCTTTGCTTCGCGCGGCGTGTAGACTCCCAGCGTCGCCACGGACACCCCGAGCGTGGCCCAAGTCGAGCCGACTGCAAGCTCGTCGGCGGCGCCTGAGGCGCACAGATCGCGAACATCGAGATCGCCGCCACCGATGGCGCCAAAAGCGTAAGTGGGCAGCCACACGCGGCGTACGTCGGCTCGCTCAGCCGCGCATCCCAGCAAACCCAAACACAGAAGCACCGCTCGGAGCTGCACTGGCACCGAGGCTACCTCAACCCGGTGGGCGCCAGAGGCCCCCGCGGCGAGGAGTCGGGGTTGGGGACCCCGCCGCTCGGGGGGCGGCGGGCTTCGGGTGGGCGCAGCAGGGATTGAACCTGCGACTTCGTCCGTGTGAAGGACGCACTC
>Ga0307508_10002001_pt1 | contig 22235 bp, 19 predicted proteins | sample 9_EM_MG_FD_203089 | JGI IMG/M metagenome (GOLD analysis project Ga0307508, IMG submission 203089) | Populus trichocarpa ectomycorrhiza microbial communities from riparian zone in the Pacific Northwest, United States - 9_EM | ecosystem: Host-associated > Plants > Roots > Unclassified | place...
GGTCCAATTTGTTTGTGGTCCAGCTTATTCGATGGTCGCGTTGTTCGGATGTTCTTTCTCTTCAGCCAGACTCTGTCGCCCGGTTTCATGACTGGGTCCGGGTGTCTTGCCTTGTTGGCCTGTTCTGTCTGCGCCATTTGTGCCTCCTTCATTTCTGCTCTGAGTTCCTCGTGAAGCCTCCCAAGCGCCACGGCGTATTCTGAGACTTCCGGTATCTCCTCGTCCTGAGTGCTGAGGTCTGGCATAAATCTGGGGTGATATCCGTAATTGGCAAAGAAAGGAGTTACTTTCATGCTTCCGGTCTGCATATTGTTATAGCAGAATTCGGCAATTGGTAACAGCCTTCCCCAGTCGTCCTGCTGGTAGTTGCAGTATGCCCGCAGGTATTGTTTGAGGACGGCATTGACTCGTTCCGTTTGTCCGTCTGTCAGAGGATGAAATGCCATGCTGAGATTCCGCGATATTCCGAGGGCTTCAGTTATGCGTCTCCAGAAGTCTGAAGTAAATAGCAATCCTCTGTCTGATACAATGCTTGCTGGCAATCTGTGGGGCCTGACGACCTGCTGGATGAAGTGGTCTGCTAGATCTTCTGGTTTCATTGTCCCTTTGCAGGCGACAAAGTGTCCCATTTTGGTCAGCCGGTCGATGATTACCCACAGGGCGTCGTTTCCGTTGCTGGCCGGCAACGCCGTGATGAAATCCATTGTTATTGCATCCCACGGCCTGTGGGGAAGGTCTAATGGCTTGAGCAGTCCGAATGGCGCGTGTCGAATTGGCTTGATGTGGCGGCAGGTGTCACAGTGGTCCACGTACTGGTGTACGTATTTGCGTTGCTGTGGCCAATAGAATGTTCGGCTAATGAGTTCCAGGGTTCTGGCTCGCCCCGGGTGTCCCGCGGCTTGCGCGTTGTGGTGGTCTCTTAATATCCGCAGTCGTAGTTCGTTGTTGTCAGGGATCCATATCAGGCCGTCGTATATTAGTACCCCATCTTTTTCCTCACATAATCCTAGTGCGATTTTCCCGTCGCGGGTCGTCCCGCTCGCTTTTTTCCCCAGGATTTCCCGGACCTCCTTATCCTTGATGCTTCGTTCTCGTATTTCGCTCAGGAGTTCCTTATCTATTTGGAGTTTCATTGTTTTCACCGTGTTAACCTGGAGTGCCTGTAGTGTCTCAAAATTTCCCTCTGTCAAGAGAACTCGTCCGTGATTCTGTCGATGCTTCATATCCCCTTCCCAGGGAGAGTCTCCTGACTCTCTAGAGAGGATGTCGGGTTTTCCTGCTAGTTTCCCTGGCCGGTATTTGATTGTGAAGTCGTAATTTGCCAGTCGTTCCCCCCATCGAGCCTGCCGTAGATTTAGGTCGCGTTTTGTTTTCCAGTATTCCAGGTTTTTGTGGTCTGTTAGGATCGTGATCCTCGGGCCCGTGGTTTTACAATAGGTATCCCATTTTCGTAGTGCGTCCACGATCGCTAGTAGTTCCTTGTCGTGAATATCATAGTTGCGCTCTGGATCCTTGAGCTTCCTTGAGTAGTATGCCACGGGGTGCAGGATTCCTTTTTCGTCGGGTTGTGAGCAGATTGCTCCTATGGCGTAATCTGAGGCGTCTGTTTCGATGGTAACAGGTCTTTTCGGATCGAAGTGTTGTAGTATAGGTTCCGTGATCATTGCTTCTTTGAGCGTTTCAAACGCCTCCTGCTGTCGGTCGCCCCATTCCCATACCTTTTCCTTTCTTGTCAGGGAGGATAGGGGTGTCGTGATTTTGCTGTAGTCTTTGATGAACCTTCGATAGAAGTTGGCGAACCCCAGGAAGCTTTGCACTCCTTTGACGTTTGTTGGCTCCTTCCAATCTCTGATTGTTCGGATCTTTTCTTCGTCCATTCTCAATCCTCCCGGTGATATGACATATCCTAGATATTCCGTTTCGGTGGCGTGGAATTCACATTTGGATGCTTTTAGTGTTAGTCCGGTGTCCCGTACTCGTGTGAGTATCGCTCGGACATGTTTCCGGTGTGTTTCCTCGTCGGGCGAGAACACCAGGATGTCGTCCAGATATGCCACACAGAAGATGTCTAGATAGTCACTCAGGATCTCGTTCATCCATCGTTGGAAGGATGCCGGGGCGTTGGTGAGTCCGAACGGCATGACGCAATATTCGTATAACCCGTATCGAGTCCGAAATGCTGTTTTCCACTCGTCGCCTTTTGCAATACGGAGGTTGTAGTACGCATCTCGTATGTCGAGTTTGGTGTAGATGGTGGCGCTGGAGAGTTGATCGAGAGATTCGCCGATCAGTGGCAGCGGTGTCCGATCTTTGATCGTGATTTCGTTTAGTTGCCGGTAGTCCACACACAGGCGTAGTCCTCCATCCTTTTTCTTGACGAAATGTATTGGTGCTCCGGCCGGAGAGGTGGATTTCCGTATCCAGCCTCGTTTCTCGTTGATCTCTAGGTACTCTCTTAGGGCCTTCATTTTGTCTTCGTTCAGGGGTCGCAGTGGCTCATACGGGGGTGTCTTTCCTTCCTCCAGTGGGATGTGATGATCCTGCACGCGGTGAGGTGGAGGTGTCGTTGGTTCTTGTTCTGTGAATACATCGAGGAATTCGTGATATTCTAGGGGAATCGGGTTTTTGCTCGTCCTGGTGGTTTCTTTGATTTTGTTGATTACTGTCTAGCATACCTCCCATGGGTCTGTTTCTCCGATTTCCCAGTTCTCTTCCTCTGCTGGTGTCTTCTTATAGTATTGTTCCATTGCTTTTTCTTCCGGGACTGTGTTGGCTCTTGGTGAACTGTGTAGGCATTTCTCGGCACAGTGGTCGGAGTGGAATTTCACGGTGTGATTCTTCCATCCTATTACTGGGTCGTGGAGTTTGAGCCATGGGAGTCCCAGGATGATCGGGGCATTTCCGATCGTGATACAGTGTAGCCGGATATCTTCTTCGTGATGGTTGATAGTTAGGTAGATTTGAGCGTCGTGGGTTACCGGCCCGCCGGTGACCTCACTTCCATCCACTGTCAATATTCGTCTTGGCGTTGCTTTCTGCTGCATAGGTATTCCACTGGCCTCCGCATATGCTTTATCGATGAAATTTTCTGATGCCCCACTGTCTACCAGGGCGGTAGTGGTGTGCTCGTTCCCGTCTGTCCCCTGGATTCGTACTTTGATCATAATTTTTTCCTCGCGGTCGTATCGGGCGGTTCGTACTAGGTACGGGGGGTCTTCTTCGGGCTCAATAACAGGTATTTCCCTCGGGTGGTGGTTGTAGGCACTTATTCCCGAGGGTTGTCGTTTCCCGACGGTTCGGGTTCTTCTTCTGCCGTTTCTCCCTCTTGTTCTTCGTAGGTGGCTGCTGCGGCTCGATATGGGCATCTGTAGGTGTTTTTCTTGGGTTGCGGGCACTCCCTTGAGAAGTGTCCTGGTTTTCCGCAATTGTAGCATTCTCGGTTCGTGAAAGGCCGTGCTGCTGCCTGCTGTGGCCGTTTTGCGAACTGGAATCTTCTTGTGACGTCTAGGTCCATTGGTTCGGGGTCGGGCAGGGCGTGTTCTCTCGTTCTTTCAGCGTGGGGTAGTATGTGTGACGGCCCGGTCCGCGGCGGCCCCTTGGTGTGTCTCGCCCGGATGTTGTATAGTTTGTTGTCAATTTCGATAGCTCTGTTAGCAGATGCGATCATAGTAGTCGGTTTTGTGGATAGCATCGCGAGCTGAGTCTGGGTCCGTTCTGGGAGGCCGGCATCGAATTTGTCGATGTAGGCGGAGTCGTTGTAGTCAAGGTCCGCGATGATGTTCTGGAATTCAGCCCAATACAGTGCTGTTGATCGGGCTCCTTGCTCTATCTTCATATACTTCACCCTGGCAACTTCCTTTGCGTCAATCTCACCAAATGCGCGGTGGATGGCCGTCTTGAATTCTTCCCAGTTGGCAAAGCTGCTTTTCCCCTGGGTGATGGAGGGTTGGATCCATTTCCACGCTGCTGCCCGACACCGGCTGTTTGCATAATGGACTTTTCCGCTTTCGTTCTGGAATCGGTGTGCTTCACAGTTGAACTTTAGTTCACATTGTACCAGGAAGGCTCGGAGCTTGGCGCGATCTCCATAGTATAGTTCCGGGTCTTCGATCTTTGGCTGACTGGCTCTATCGCCTCGTCCTCGTTGTGAGATGAGTTCCTGTAGGAGAGCTCGCATGACGTCTGAGCCGCTAGTCCCTGAAGCTTCGGTCATTCTTTTTTGTTGTTCCGGGGTGTCGGGGGTCTCGGGCCAGGAATGCGGTTCTGGGGTTACCGGGCTCGGGATGCGTGTGTCGTCTGGGGCTGCTCGGATTTCCCCGAGGTCGAAGGTGTTGGGATCGAGGTCGTCTACCTCGAACTCGTGTTCTGGGTCTGGTCGATCCACGGTGACTTATTTTTTCCTTTTTCGAGGATTGTCCACTACGTCAGGTGTCGATTGGAGACGCAATCTAGTGTCAAGATCCTGACTTCTTCGCACTGTCTGGGCTCGACAGGCAACGTAGTTCCTCGGCATGCCTACATGGTAGGTCTTTCCTTTTCGTTCGGCTCTCGGGCTGTGTTTGTTCAGCTCGCTGGCGCGGGCAAGTACTTCCCTCTCTGCTTCGGTGAAGTCTGAGGATGTCCCTCGGCATAGCCCTGTCTATGCTGGCGAGACTCTAACTCCCAGTTTTTCGTGCGGCCTTCGAGGTCTTCGCGGTCTTCGTCTACTGCCACCCGGTGGTCTTTACTGTAGCACGGTCGTTCGGTTCGGGGTTTCGGTCGCAGCGCCGGTTTCACGGGAAGGTAGAAGTAGGAGTGGTGGAGAGAGATAATAGATTGCGTGGAGAAGAATCTCCCGACTAGCTACCACGCCCTTTCCTTTATACTTTTCCCTCCCTCTGTGGAATTACAGCTTGCCTGCAAGACTGACACAGTTCCTCCATACTTCATCATGACTCAATCGCTACGCGCCAGGAAAACACATGATCGCACTCGGCCGCCACGTGGCCAACACTCTACTCGTGGCAACAGGAGAAAGGACGCGCAAGCAGTAACAGTAAGGGAAAAGGAAGAATGACGTACAACTTAATCAAGGGGAAACAATACTCGGAACGATAAAGGAGAAGGACGCGCAAGCAACATAACGGAGACAAAGGAGAGAGGTCTAGACCGGCCAGCGGTCGGGGATATCACTACCGGAGTGATATGGTGGAGATCGGTCTAGACGCCTAAGCGCGGAGGATGACCGCGGCTGCGGTAGCGGAAACGAGGACGAGCCACAGGGCGACAAGGGTGAGCGTGGCACCGGCACCGGCGCCAAGGAGCCTGTCGCGCCAGGTTCGTGACACTTCCAGGGTACTGACCACCATTGTTCTCATCAAAAGCGTGCTCGCAGTATCTCACTTGTCATCATAATCGTCTCGTCGTATGGCACACCATTCCGCTGTTTCTGACACTCTGAGAGCTGCACTTACATCCCGCAGATCTCCAACATAGTCGTCGCATCTTACTCGCTGTCATTCTTGCCAGCTGGGTTGTCCCCACCATCCTCCTCATCGACATCTACCCGTCACGTCTTACTCGCCAGCGTACTCGCCGCATCTTACACCCTGTTGTTCTTGCCAGCTGGGTCATTCCTGCCATCCTCCTCATCGACATCTACACGTCACGTCTTACTCGCTATCGTACTTGCCGCCAGGGTACTGACCACCATTGTCCTCATTGACAGCGTGCTCGCAGTATCTCACTTGTCATCATAATCGTCTCATCGTACGGCACACCATTCCGCTGCTTCTGACACTCTCAGAGCAGCGCTTACATCCCAAAGATCGCCAACATAGTCGTCGCAGTTTACTCGCTGTCGTAGTCGCCGGCATGGTTGTGCCCGCCATCCTCCTTATCGACATCTCCCCGTCACCTCTTACTTGCGATCGTACTTGCCACCAGGGTACTGACCACCATTGTCCTCATCGACAGCGTGCTCGCAGTATCTCACTTGTCATCATAATCATCTCGTCGTATGGCACACCATTCTGCTGCTTCTGATACTCAGAGAGCTGCGCTTACATCCCGAAGATCGCCAACATAGTCGTCGCAGTTTACTCGCTGTCGTAGTCACCGGCATGGTCGTGCCCACCATCCTCCTTATCGACATCTACCTGTCACGTCTTACTTGCTATCGTGCTTGCCGCCAGGGTACTGACCACCATTGTCCTCATTGACAGCGTGCTCGCAGTATCTCACTCGTCATCATAATCGTCTCGTCGTATGGCACAACATCCCACTGTTTCTGACACTCTGAGAACTGCACTTACTTCCCAAAGATCGCCAACATAGTCAACGCAGTTAACTCGCTGTCGTAGTCGCCGGCATGGTCGTGCCCGCCAACCTCCTTATAGACATCTACCCGTCATGTCTTACTCGCCATCATTCTCGCCGCATCTTACTCGCTGTCGTTCTTGCCAGCTGGGTCATGCCCATTATCCTCCTCATCAACATCTACCCATGACATCTTACTCGCTATTGTACTTGCCGCCAGGGTACTGACCACCATTGTCCTCATTGACAGCGTGCTCGCAGTTTCTCACTCGTCATCATAATCGTCTCCTCGTATGGCACAACATCCCACTGTTTCTGACACTCTGAGAACTGCGCTTACTTCCCAAAGATCGCCAACATAGTCGTCGCAGTTTACTCGCTGTTGTAGTCACCGGCATGGTCGTGCCCGCCATCCTCCTTATCAACATCTACCCATCACGTCTTACTCGCCATCGTACTCGCCGCATCTTACTCGCTGTCATTCTTGCCAGCTGGGTCGTGCCCAGCATCCTCCTCATCGACATCTACCGGTCACGTCTTACTCGCAATCGTACTCGCTGCCAGGGTACTGAACACCATTCTCCTCATCGACAGCATACTCGCAGTATCTCTCTTATTATCATATTTGTCTCGTCGTATGGCACAACATCCTGCTGTTTCTGACACTCACAGAGCTGCGCTTACGTCCCGAAGATGGCCAACCTAGTTGTCGCAGCTAACTCACTGTCGCAGTCGCTGCCATGATCGTGCCCACCATCCTCCTGATCAGCATCATACCTGTTGCGGCTTACTCGCCATTGTGCTTGCCACCTGGGTCCTGCCCACCATCCTCCTTATCGACCTGTACCCGCCGCATCTTACTCGCTGTCGTAGTCGCTGGCATGGCCACCTGCTCATCGACATCATACCCGTCGCGGCTTACTCACCATCGTACTTGCCACCTGGGTGCAGACCGCCATCCTCATCGACATCGTGCTCGACACGTCTTACTCACCGTTCTACTCGTCTGGTCGTATTGTGCAACTTTCCATTGTTTCTGACCCAGAGCTGTGCTAACAACGTCACGCTCACCAACATACTCGTCGTGTCTTGCTAGCTGGCGTACTCAACAGTTTATACTTGTCAGCTTCCAACCGTTGACACTTGTAGAGGTGTGGTTAGCACGTTAAGAACAGCGTATGCCAGCCGTGATACTTGCGAGCGATAAACACGGCGGTTGGTGCAGCGTTGGACACGGTGGTGCATGCGGCACTGGGTGCTCGCGCTGGGTGCCTTGTGAGATAGTGTATATAGCTGTATGTTAGATATAATGAATACAACTGGAGTAAGTCGCTACCCCTAGAATGCGGATGTGATTTAAGGCTTCGCTGCGATTTTCAGTGCTGTGACAGCTGCGTCTGGACGCCTGGTGCCATGACAGGCGTCGTCCGGTTGAAGTTCGCTATGACATTCTTCGTCGGGATGACGCTCGCTGCATCCAGATGGCAGATGCCCTGACACTCCTCGTCCGGAAGGCATATGCCGTGGCAGTTGCGTCCGAATGCAGTCGCCTTGACAGCTGCGTCCAGAAGTCAAATGCCATGACACTCCTCGTCCGGAAGGCATATGCCGTGGCAGTTGCCTCCGAAACGTCTAGAGCATCTAGTGCGTCCGGACGCTCAGGACGCAATTTTTTTTTTCTCCTGATGCCCTCCACTTCCTCAAGTGGTGTCCCGAAGCTCCTCCCTTCATGCTGAATTTGTATTTTGTGGGTTGGTGTATAAGTGGTGAATTGTGACACTGGGACGTCTGGTCAACGTCGGGGTGACGGTAATATCGACCTTGTCAGGTTTCTCGGTAGTCACGAAGGAGATGGGGCGCACGCGGTCTTCGCTGGTGTTCAATTATTATATAAGAATAACTTCCCCCCATGACAATCCTTCCAAGCTCGCCCCCCATTAAGGGATTCACAGCGAATAATCTAAGGAGTTCGGTTCGGTATCGGCGGCGCCCGCCGGCTGCAGCTTGAGCGCCAGATCGTACGCGGCTCCAAGGCAACGGCTTGGTCGACGGATCGTGCGGTGGACGGCTTGGTGTGCGCGGCAGCTCGTGCGGAGGCGCATGCGGTTCAAGACGGGCCCGGCAGCTTGCCAGATGGCTCGCTCGTGTATCGCTTCGGCGGATGGTTCGATCTGGGCCCGGCGTCTTGCCCGACAGCTCGCTCGCGGCACTTCGGTGGAGGATTCGATTCGAGACGGGCCTGGCATCTTGCCTGACGGCTCGCTCACGGCGCTTCGGCGGATGGTTCGAGGCAGGCTCGGCATCTTGGCCGATGGCTCGCTCGCACCGCTTCAGCGGATGGATCGGTCGAGACGGGCCCGGTGTCTTGCCCAGCTGCTCGCGCGACAACTGCTTCACGGGTAAGATAAGGAAAGGAATACGCTCACACACCAGACCCTCCAGCGTGCGGGCCCAAGCCCGAAGCTACTCGTCCTGGTCGGTCTGACGACAAGGGGAGATGAGGTTTCCTGCAAGCGGGTGGGGTGCTTTCCTACCGGACTCTCTTCTGTGTGCCATCAGCAGGCAACTTGGCATCCCCTCCTTTCGGGGGAGAGGTTCTAGCCCAGCATCTCTCCGTTTGCAATCTTACCCTTATTTCCGGAGTTTTAGAATTCGTACAGCCAGTCTTGGCCGTAAGCTAAACTCTGTTCCTTATCTCCTGCCTAGACTCTCGAGCTCCTCACGTATCCTTCCGTCTCCTTCCCGATCGAATGTCGTCCCGCTTGCAGCGCTTGGGCGTATCCGCGCTTTGGTGGATCGTTCGGCGCACGCCCAGCGGCTGCCCGACGGCTTGCGTATATCGTGTCGGCGTCTGCCATGTGGCTCACGCGATGACTGCCTCACGGGTAAGATAAGGTAAGGAATACCCTCACACACCAGACCCTCCTGGGTACAGGCTGGAGCACGAAGCTACTTGTTCTGGTCAGTCTGACGATAAGGGGAGATGAGGTTTCATGCAGGTGAGCGGGGTGCTTACAACCAGACTCTCTTCCGTGCACCATTCGCGGGTGACATGGCTTCATCTTTCGCTGAATCAGCCCAAGTCCGGCATCACCGCTCCTTTGCTAATCTTCCCCTCATCTCCGGAGTTTTAGAATTCGTACAGCCGGTCTTGGCCGTAAGCTAAACTCTGTTCCTTATCTCCCGCCTAGACTCTCGAGCTCCTCACGTATCCTTCTGTCTCCTTCCCAATCAACTGTCGTCCAACTTGCGGCGCTTAGGCGGATGGCTCGGTTCGACGTAAGGTGCGCGCTGGGGCTGTCTGTCGGCTTGCGCAGTAGATCGTTTGCGGCTCCGTGGCGACGACTCGTTCAACGGATCGCTTGTGGTTCCGTGGTGACGACTTGCTAGCCGGACCGCTCATAGCGCTCGGTTCCGTGGCGACGACTCACTCCTTGGATCGCTCGTTGGGGGAAGGGTGTTGACTCGATGTCTGGGTGACCGGTACGTGGTCCATTGATGATTGATTGATGATTCCGATTGATCATGTTCCCCCTCCTTCGCCCGTGGCGAGTAGTCGTATAAGTATTCGGCTCGGCGAGGTCACGTGCTGCGGGGAAATTACCCCACGCCGCGACGTGAAAACTCTTCGCCTTGGCACTTGATTTCATCAGCGTAATGAGGATAACTCTCGATTAGGTCAGACAGTAGTGCTTTTCCCGTATCTTCCCGAGAGTGGCCAGAGCAGGTGCCTCTCCTTAAGTCCTCTCGTCGTGATTGGGTGATGCGATTGGGTTGCGTGCAGGGTTGATTTCGTTACTCGACCGGAGCCGGCAGCAATGAGCCCTCAACCATTCCAGCTAATCCTTCTCCGTCGCAACGGGCACCAAGGTATACCTCTGCCCCATATCGCTCCCAACAGACTCTCGAACTGTTCCTGTGGTGCGGTCCTGTAGCGGCGTTTGCACTTTCCCGAACACGAGCCGGTACTTGGTCTGGGGCTACCCAGCGCTACAGAATCAGCTTGAAGTCAAGCCACCGCTTCAGTATTCGGTCAACTCTACGTCCCTCGCCTTGGTGTGGCATATGCCCTGCATCATAATCGTTGTAAGCATCTCAGATAAGCGGGGGATATGCTCACGCTGTTGTGCGCTGGCAAAGCTCAGAGTTCATCACCATAATCGGGTGTCAATGACGAGGATGCGAGTGGTAGCATCATCCCTTGTGTTTCCTGACCACGGGGTGCAACGCTATCGCCTCGGGCCTTCGAGCCATCTGCGACGATACAGCGATTCCCGACTCGTCGTGCTGTTCCTCTGGGCCGTGCCTTTGGAAACAGCCCCGCTCCTATTCCACGATCTAGACTCGCAGCTCCTTGCGTTCCCGTTTTCCTTCCGATTGCTTGTCCTGCTTATGATGACCACCAAGGTTGTCTTCCTCCACGGCAGCACTTGCGCTTTCCCGGTCTGCACTGGTACTTGGTCCAGGGACCTCCTGGTGCCGCAGAGTCGGTTGACCCAAGCCGTTCTCCGACAGTGTCGGTTGCCTGGTCTGGGTATGCCATCCTAAGACTGTGTGACGAGTTTCCGATACCTTCCTGCCCTGTCCGTATCTGAATGTCCGATCCGTAATATTTAGGGTGTAACATGAATGAAGTCCTCTACCCCTGCATCCTCCCACTGACCGGTTTCGGAGAAAACCCTCAAAGGGAAAAAACTCCTAGCCATCTATAGGCAGTGGGTCCTCGGGACAAGCTCTGGGTAATGTGTTCCTATTGTCGGATATCGTCCCATACTCATGCCCTGTACCTGGCCTAGAATCGGCATCCAGGGAGTGACCATAGCCTCTCATCCGGAGACTGCCAGTGTGCACCTAAGGAGTGGCCGCAGGGTTTGTGTAACTGTGGTGAATGATTTTCCTGGAATGTATCCGCCATTGGTTCTGCCGTGTTTGGCCCGATATGTGGGACTTTTGCTGTGGTGTCCTGCAGTGTTATACCCTAGAAGAGGGTCTTTCGGGTCTCACCTGAGGAGTAGGTCTTCTTTCGCACTGTGGGTTTAGATACACACAATCGGGTGTGTGCCAAGAGTACTGCTCCCATACTTAGATGGTGAGCTGGTAGTCACGTGGGGTGGCCGGGTTCCATTGGTGAAATTTGCGAAGTTTGCCCAGGCTGCCTGGGGAGAAGTTGTCAAAGAGCTCTTTGGTCCAGTCTTTTTGGTCCAGGTAGTCAAGCCATCGAACGAGGTAGAGGATGTGGCACCCTTTTTTAGTGCTGCTCATAACCTCGTCGATATCGTACTCCTCGCTCTGCTCGATATCGTCGGCTTTGTGCAGGACTTTACAGGGGTCCGCTGGTCCTCGGAGGTTGCTGGCTTGGTATGGTTCGACGAGCAAGACTTGGAAGACATTGTGGATCTTCTATTTCTGAGGGAGAGTGAGCCGAATGGTGAGCGGTACGACGATTTTCTCAGTCTGGAAGGGGCCATGATTCTTGTGGTTCAGCTTCCGGGACGGACAGCGGGTTTGGATGTTCCATCCGTTAAGGATAACCAGGTCGCCGACCTGGTATTCGGGGGCTTACTTTCGATCCGGATTCGTGTACTTGCGCATTCGCTCCTGTGCTGCCTCCAGACCCTTACGGGCTTCTTGGTACACAGTGTGCATCCAGTGCACATAGACCTTACTGGCGGGGTTCAGAGAATTTTCTGCGGCTGGGTTGGTAGCCGTAGGGTTGAATCTGTAGTTGGCGTAGAATGGAGAAAGTCCTCTTCCGGCAGTTACCGAATTGTTGTATGCGAACTCTGCCATGGGCAGTAGAGAGACCCAGTTGTTTTACTCGTGATTGATATACGAGTAGAGATATGCCTCAATGGTTTGGTTGAGGCGTTCAGTCTGGCCGTCCATTTGGGGGTGAAAGGCTGTTGACATCCGAGGGCGGATGCCCAGAAGGGAGAGGAACTCCTTCCAGGACTCCGAGGTGAAATGGCCCGAGTCTCGGTCAGAGACGATATCTCGGGGGAGGCCGTGATGCCTCCAGATCTCCATCACAAAAACGATTGCGAGATCTTTTGCCATCTTTCCTTCTTTGGGGAGGGGGAGGAAGTGCGCCATCTAGGTGAATCGGTCCACGATCACCCACAGCTGGTCGCATTCGTCCGAGAGCAGCAGGTCGGTGATGAAATCCATGGCGATGGATTGCCATGGGGAGTAGAATAATTCAAGGGGACTGAGCAGCCTGTATGGTTGGTGGCGTGCTGATTTGTTGACCTGGCAATCGGCACAGGAATGGACGAAATCGATAATACATTCGTCTATTTTTGGCCACTAAAAGTTTTGTCGAATCAGCTCAATGGTCTTGTCCTAGCCCATATGTCCCGCGACCTTCAAGTTGTGCTCTCATTCGAGGATAGTTTTGATGAGGGTCGTATTCTCCGGGATCCAGAGCCTACTCTTGCGGTAGAGTAGCACGTCCTTGATCTCGAGAATCTCATCTTTTCTGACCTTTCGGTCCCCCTGCTGCGCCTCACGAGGGCCAGCAGCTTCCAGTGCCTTCTGGTACTCCAGATGCACCTGTCCTGCCCTATATACCAGTTCTGCAAACTCATCATGTCACTGTTGGGTGGGGATCGATCCAAGCAACATACCCAAGGTAATGTAGATAGTACCTGGGCCTGCCGAGCTGATTCTACCTTTTTTGTTGGTATCGGTGTTCGAAAAATATTTTTGGTGTAGACCTGTGCTGATTGGTTGGTTTTCTATCCCCCACTTCTCAGGGTGGTACTCCACTCGTCTGGATAGGGTCTCCGGTTTGCCATTTTGGGATCCTGGTTGGTAGAAGATTTTGAAGTCAATTTCTGCCAACTCCTGGGTCCATCGGGCTTGCCGGCGGTTGAGTACCTTGGTTGTGGTAAAGTACTCAAGGTTTTGGTGGTCCGAGAACACCTGTACCTGGTGCACCACTCCCTCACAATACCGCCTCCAATGCTTGAAGGTATCGACTATTGCAAGGAGTTCATTGTCATAGATTTCGTAGTTGATTTCCGTGGGGGAGAACTTTCGGGAGTGGAATGCCACTGGGTGTAGACGGTTATTCCTGCTGCGCTGGGAGACAACTGCCCCTAGGGAGAAGTCCGAGGCATCTGTTTCGACGATCATGGGTTCCTGGGGTTGGAAATATGTCAGGATTCATCAGCAAAAAATTTAATTCTTACCGGAGCTACCGGAGCTAGCGAAGCTTACTGGAACACTGGGAGTGAAATATAACTTTGTCCTTCGATAGGCTAGGGAAGCTACGAATGCTACTACCATCTTACCAACACGCCCACCACCTCAGGGGAGCAAGGGAGGCTAGAAAAGCTAGGGAAGCTAGGGAAGCTACGGACGCAACTACCAGCTTACCGACGCAATCACCAACCTTACCGACGCAACTACCAATCTTACCGATGCAACTACCATCTTACTGACGCAACTACCCCTTACGGGAGCTAGGGAAGCTTACAGGAGCAACGAGTGTGCACTGGGAGCAGTTTCGTACCTGCAATTACTACAGTTACAATGCTACTACACGCAGTTGACAAGGCTATTCGATCACAAAATAATTATTATGATATTTAAAATCTATATTATAGCATGAAGTCCAACATCTGAAACCCCATCAGCTACAGTGACGGATAAGGGCAGATGACGCAATGCAAATAAATGTAAACTATCAATATGTAAAGTACCAGGCCAAAAGTCTCCGTACACCCGCTCTGACGACACCACCCCACCACACACATATACCTCTCTAACTCAGCAACAACACAATAGAAAGTAATAAAAACTTGCATACATAGTCTTTAGATACAAGTGCAGCTTCTAACAATTTTACAGCCAAAAAAAACTAGTACTTTGTGTACCAGCCCTTCGCTTCCAGCAAAGTAGCCACCCTCCTAGGCATCGACTCCCACAGCGTCTCCGGAAAGTCCCCCTCAATCTCTTCCCTCCAAGTGTCGGTGAGAGCCTCTGCAAGGGCCCTTCTCACTCTGTCTGGACTGCCGGTTGTCTTGTCAATTTCTGGAAACCTCTTATGCATCCTCTCCTTCAGCCTCTACCACACATAGTCGATTGGGTTCATGTCTAGCAAGTTGGCGGACCATGTCATGACCTGAATGTTGTGCTCCTCGAACCAAGCCATGGTATCCTTCGCAGTATGTATTTTTGCATTATCCTGTTGAAAGACAGGGTTGCTGAGCGTGTCGTACACCTCCTGGTGGACGTCGACAAGGCCGCCCTCGAGGACTCTGATATACACCCATCGATTGACTGACTTCTCAAAGATAGGGATAAGAGGACCCTTGTTACGCCCCCAAATACACCCCCAGACCATCAACTTTACCCCAGGACCCTTTGTGACCCCATGGATACAGTCTTTGTGGTACTTCTCAGGCGGTGTGCAAAAGACCAAATCCCCCACGGATCCTTACTCTTCTCGACAGAGCACTCATCACTGAAGATAACCCCTTCCCAGTCTGCCTTATCCCAATTCTTATGCTCCTTAGCCCAGGCAAGATGCTGAGCAATATGGTCTTCAGTCAGGAGTGCTCTCTTCTTCGCCCTCCACTTCTTGATGTCCTCCTCAGCGAGTACCCGCTTGATGGTATGCACGGACGTGTTGGGAGCAACCTCGTTGGTCAACTCGCAAAGAGGTAGTCGTCTAGCCTTCTTTGACTCTCAGACAACAAGTCTTCGTGTGCGAGCGGTGATCAGTCGAGGTATGCCAGTGGAAGGAGTGTTTTCGTGGAAGTCGCGACTTTCGTATCAATCGAGAAAAGTCTGTATTGTGGACTTTGGGCGGTTTATCTCTTTGGCTATTTGAGATAGAGATAAATTTTGCTTGGGAAAAGCAATTATCTGACCCTTATCGAAGTCGGACATACATCCTTGGAAGTTGTTCGGCATTGTGGTCATAGTGAGCGGTGTTTCAAAAATGTGGTGTGGTGGCGGACAATGTGTCAATGAGGCTGAGAGTAAGGAAACTTTTGGCGTAGTACTTTAACAGTGTGGGTCTGATATGCGTACGAACATATGTCAGTGATGGCTATAGTACAAGACCAGTACATACGAATGTAACCAGCGGTAATGGTGACAGACGCGCTGCATGTAGGAATATAGGACAGTAGTGCACACAAACGAGGTTCTGCAATGTGTACGAACGCAGGTCAGTGGTGTTGACAGCATATGAGCAGCACGTACAAATGAAGAAGAGCGGTGCATACCAACAAGGTTATCCAACGCATAGGAACACAGGTCGACGATGTTGATGGCAGACGAGCAGAGCGTACGAATGTAGCCAACGGTAATGGTGGCAGACTCGCAGCAGGTGCGAATGTAGGACAGCAGTGGGTACCAGCGAGGCTCTGAAATGTGTGCGAATGTAGGTTGACAATGTTGATGGCCTATGAGCAGCGCGTACAAATGTAGGACAGCAGCAGATACCAACGAGGTTCTGCAACACACGAACGCAGGTCAGCGATGTTGACCGCATACGAGCAGTGCGTATGAATGTAGGGCAGCAGTGGGTAGCAACGAAGCTCTGCAATGCGTACGAATGCAGGTCGATGATGTAGATGGCAGACAAGCAGTGTGTACAGATGTAGCCAGCGGCAATGGTGGCATACACGCAGCATGTAGGAATGTAGGGCAGCCATGCAGAGTGACGAGGTTCTGTACCTTGTACCCACGCAGGTCGACGATGTAGATGGCAGACAAGCAGCATGTACGGATGTAGCCAGCGGCAATAGCAGCATACATGTAGCATGTAGGAATGTAGGACAGCTGTGCGGAGCGACAAGGTTCTGCACCACGTACCCATGCAGGTCGACGATGTTGACGGCAGACGAGCAGCGCATACGAATGTAGCCAGCAATACTGGCGCCAGATGCGCAGCAGGTGCGAATGTAGAACAGCAGTGGGCACAAGTGAGGCACTGCAACACGTGCGAACGCAGGTCAGCGGTGTTGACAGCATACGAGCAGCACGTACGAATGTAGCACAGCAGGAGGTACCAATGAGGTTCTGCAACACACGAATGCAGATCAGCGATGTTGATGGCATACGAGCAGCGTGTAGGAATGTAGGACAGCAGTGGGTAGCAACGAAGCTCTGCAACGCATGCGAACGCAGGTCGACGATGTAGAAAGCAGACGAGCAGCAAGTACGGATGTAGCCAGCGGCAAAGGCAGCAGACATGCAGTATGTAGGAATATAGGACAGCCGTGCGTAGTGACGAGGTTCTGCAATGGGTATCCATGCAGGTCAATGATGTTGAGGGCAGACGAGTAGCGCGTACGAATGTAGGACAGCAGTGGGTACCACAGAAGCTCTGCAAGCGAACGCAGGTCGACGATGTAGATGGCAGACAAGCAGCGCGTACGGATGTAGCCAGCGGCAAAGGTGGCAGACACGCAGCATGTAGGAATGTAGGACAGCCGTGCGTAGCGACGAGGTTCTGCAACGCGTATCCTCGCAGGTCGATGATGTTGACGGCAGACAAGCAGCGCGTACGAATGTCGGACAGCAGTGGGTACCAAAGAAGCTCTGCAAGCGAACGCAGGTCGACAATGTAGACGGCAGACAAGTAGCGCATAGGGATGTAGCCAGCGGCAAAGGTGGCAGACACGCAGCATGTAGGAATGTAGGACAGCCGTGCGTAGCGACGAGGTTCTGCAACGCGTATCCTCGCAGGTCGATGATGTTGACGGCAGACAAGCAGTGCGTACGAATGAAGGACAGCAGTGGGTACCAAAGAAGCTCGGCAAGTGAATGCCGGTCGACAATGTAGACGGCAGACGAGCAGTGTGTACGGATTTAGCCAGCGGCATAGGTGGCAGAGACGCAGCATGTAGGAATGTAGAACAGCCGTGCGTAGTGACGAGGTTCTGCAACACATATCCACGCAGGTCAACGATGTTGACGGCAGACGAGCAGTGCCTACGAATGTAGGACAGCAGTGGGTAGCAACGAAACTCTGCAACACGGGTGAACGCAGGTCGACGATGTAGACGGTAGACGAGTAGCACATACAGATGTAGCCAGCGGCAATGGTGGGAGACGCGTAGCAGGTGCGAATGTAGAATAGCAGTGGGCACCAGTGTGGCACTGCAATGTGTGCGAAAGCAGGTCGTCGATGTAGATGGCAGACGAGCAGCAAGTATGAATGAAGGACAGCAGTGGGTACCAATGAGGTTCTGCAGTATGTGCGAAAGCAGGTCGACGATATAGACGGCAGACGAGCAGCGAGTACGAATGAAGGGCAGCAGTGGGTACCAAGGAGGTTCTGTTACGTGTACGAATGCAAGTCCGCGATGTTGAGGGCATATGAGCAGCGCGTACGAATGTAGAGCAGCAGTACGTACCAACGAGGTTCTAATGCGTAGAAACGCAGGTCAACGATTTTGACGGCATACAAGCAGTGCGTACAAATGTAGGACAGCAGTGGGTACTAAAGAAGCTCTGCAAGCGAATGCAGGTCAATGATGTAGAGGGCAGACGAGCAGCAAGTACGAATGAAGGACTGCAGTGGGTACCAATGAGGTTCTGCACTGCGTACCCATGCAGGTCGACAATCTTGACTGCAGACGAACAGTGTGTACAAATGTAGGCAGCAATAATGGCGGTAGACACGCAGAAGGTGCAAATGTAGAATAGCAGTGGGCACCAGTGATGCTCTGCAATGTGTGGGAATGCTGGTCAGCGATGTTGACTGCATGCGAGCAGTGCGTACGAATATAGCACAGCAGTGGGTACCAAAGAAGCTCTGCGAGCGAACGTAGGTCGACGATGTAGACGGCAGTCAAGCAGTGCGTACGGATGTAGCCAGTGGCAATGGCGGCAGACACTCAGCAGGTGCGAATGTAGAACAGCAGTGGGCACCAGCGAGGTTCTACAACACGTACGAATGCAGGTCAGTGGTGTTGACAGCATACGAGCAGCGTGTACGAATATAGCCAGTGGTAATGGCGGCAGACATGCAGCAGGTGTGAATGTAGAACAGCAGTGGGCACCAGCGAGCCTCTGCAACACGTGCCAATGCAGGTTAGCGGTGTTGACAGCATACAAGCAGCGCGTACAAATGTAGGACAGCAGCAGGTACCAACGAGGTTCTGCAACACACAAACGTAGGTCAGTGATGTTGACGGCATATGAGCAGCGAGTTCGAATGTAGGACAGCAGTGGGTAGCAAAGAAGCTCTGCAATGCATGCGAAAGCAGTTCGACGATGTAGACGGCAGATGAGCAATGAGTACGAATGAAGGACAGCAGTGGGTACCAACAAGGTTCTGCAATGCATACGAATGAAGGTCTGCGATGTTGACAGCATACGAGCAGCACGTACGAATGGAGAGCAGCAATGTGTACCAACGAGGTTCTAATGTGTAGGAACGCAGGTCGACGATTTTGACGGCAGATGACCAGCACGTACGAATGTAGCCAGCAGTAATGGCAGCCAACGCGCCGCATGTCCAAATGTAGTACAGTGGTGCATACCAACAAGGTTGTGCAATGCGTACGAACACAGGTCAATGATGTAGATGGCAGACGAGCAGCATGGACGAATGTAGGACCACTGTACTTACCAACGAGATTGCTCAATGCATAGGAACGCAGGTCGATGATGTTGACAGCAGACGAGGAGCGCATATGAATGTAGCCAGTGGTAATGGCGGCAGATGCGCTGCATGTCCGAATGTAGTACAGCTGTACGTACCAACGAGGTTCTGCAATGCGTACGAACACAGGTCAGCGGTGTTGACTGCGTACGAGCTGCGCGTACAAATATAGAGCAGCAGTGCATACCAATGAGGTTTTAACATGTAGGAATGCAGGTCGACCATTTTGACGGCAGATGAGCAGCATGTACGAATGTAGCCAGCAGTAATGGCAGCTGACGTGCAGCCTGTACTAATGTAGGACAGTGGTGTGTACCAACAAAGTTCTGCAACGCGTACGAACGCAGGTCAGCGGGGTTGACGGCAGACGAGCAGCGCATACTAATGTAGGACAGCAGTGGGTACCAACTAGGTTCTGCAATGCGTATGAACTCAGGTTGACAATGTTGATGGCAGACGAGCAGCACGTACGAACATAGGAAAGCAGTGGGTACCAAGGAGGTTCTGCAACGCGTACGAATGCAGGTCGACAATGTTGACGGCAGACGAGCAGCAGGTACTAATGTAGGACAGCAGTGGGTACCAACAAGGTTCTGCAACACGTACGAACGCAGGTTGACGATGTTGACAGCAGACGAGGAGTGCGTATGAATGTAGCCAGCAGTAATGGTGGCAGACGCGCTGCATGTACGAATGTAGGAGAACAGTGGGTACCAACAAGGTTCTGCAACACGTACAAGTGCAGGTCAGCGATGTTGACTGAATACGAGCAGCGCGTACGAATGAAGGACAGCTGTGGGTACCAATGAAGCTCTACAACATGTACGGATGCAGGACGACGATGTTCACTGCAGATGAGGTGCACTTATGAATGTTGTTAGTGGTAATGGCAGCAGATGCATAGCAGATGCGAATGTAGGACAGCAGTGGCTGCCAGCGAGACGCTGCAACGAGTACAAGCACAGGTCGACGATCTTGACAGCAGACAAGCAGTGCGTAAGAACGTAGGACAGCAGCGGGTACCAACGAGGTTCCGCAATGTGTACGAATGCAGGTCAACAATGTTGATGGCAGACGAGCAGCGTGTACTAATGTAGGATAGCAGTTGGTACCAACAAGGTTCTGCAATGCGTACGAACGCAGGTTGACGATGTTGATGGCAGACGAGGAGTGCGTATGAATGTAGCCAGTGGTAATGGCAGCCGACGTGCCGCATGTACGAATGTAGGACAACAGTGGGTACCAACGATGTTCTGTAACATGTACAAGTGCAGGTCAGCAATGTTGACTGAATACCAGCAGTGCGTACGAATGAAGGACACCTGTGGGTACCAACGAAGCTCTGCAACACGTATGGACGCAGGACGACGATGTTGACCGCAGATGAGGTGCATGTACGAATGTTGTTAGCGGTAATGGCAGCAGACGCATAGCAGATGCGAATTTAGGACAGCAGTGGCTACCAGCATGGCTCTGCAACGCGTACGAGCACAGGTCGACAATGTTGATGGTAGACGAGCAGTGCGTACGAATGTAGGACAGTTGTACATACAAACGAAGCTCTACAACGCGTACTAATGCAAGTCGGCGATGTTGACAACATACGAGCAGCATGTACGAGTGTAGCCAGCGGTAATGGCAGCTGACATGCAGCATGTGCTAATGTAGGACCGCAGTGGTTAGCAATGAGGTTTTGCAATGCGTACAAATGCAGGTTGATGATGTTAATGTCAGACGGGCAGCATGTGCGAGTGTAAGAGAGCAGTGCGTACCAAGAAAGATCTGCAACCTGTACGAACTCAGGTCAGCGATGTTGACTGCAGACTAGTGGCATGTACGGATGTAGCCAGTGGTAATGGCGGGTGGCATGTAGTATGTACAAATATAGGACAGCGGTATGTACCCACAAGGTTCTGCAATGCATACGAATGCAGGTCGATACTATTGATGGCAGACTAGTAGTGCATACTAATGTAGCACAGTAGTGGGTACCATCGAGGTTCTGCAACGTGTACGAATGCAGGTTGACGATGTTGACGGCAGATGAGCAGCACGTACTAATGTAGGACAGTAGTGGGTACCATCGAGGTTCTTCAACGCGTACGAATGCAGGTCGATGATGTTGATGGCAGACGAGCAACACGTACTAATGTAGGACTGCAGTGGCTACCAACTAGGCTCTGCAATGCGTATGAACACAGGTCGACAATGTTGATGGCAGACGAGCAGTGTGTATGAATGTAGGACAGTCTTGCATACAAACGAAGCTCTGCAACGCGTACTAATGCAGGTCGGCGATGTTGATGGCGTATGAGCGGCGCGTACGAATGTAGTCAGCTGTAATGGTGGCTGACGCGGAGGATGTACTAATGTAGGACAGCAGTGGTTAGCAATGAGGTTTTGCAATGCATACGAACTCAGGTTGATGATGTTGACGTCAGACGGGCAGCGTGTAGGAGTGCAGGAGAGCAGTGCATACCAACGAAGATCTGCAACGTGTACTAACACAGGTCAGCGACATTGACGGCATACGAGCAGCGCGTACGAATGTAGCTAGCGGTAATGGCGGCTGATGCGCAGCATGTACTAATATAGGACAGCAGTGATTAGCAACGAGGTTTTGCAATACGTACGAATGCAGGTTGATGATGTTGACGGCAGACGGGCAACGCGTAGGGGTGCAGGAGAGCAGTGCGTACCAACGAAGATCTGCAATGTATATGAACTCAGGTCAGTGATGTTGATAGCAGACAAGCGGCACGTACGAATCTAGCCAGCGGTAATGTGGCAGGTGCGCAGCATGTACAAATGTAGGACGGTGGTACATACCCATGAGGTTCTGCAACACGTACGAATGCAGGTTGATGATGTTGATGGCAGACGAGCAGCGCATACTAATGTAGAATAGCAGTGGGTACCAGCAAGGCTCTGCAACACGTACGAATGCAGGTCGATAATGTTGACAGCAGACGAGCAGTGCGTACAAATGTAGGACAGCAGTGCATACCAATGAAGCTCTGTCATGTGTACGAACGCAGGTCAGCGATGTTAAAGGTAGTTGAGTAGTGTGTACGAATGTAGCCAGCGGTAATGGTGGCAGGTGCGCAGCATGTACAAATGTAGGACAGCAGTGCTTACCCACAAGGTTCTGTGGCTCATGGACATGAAACAAAATTGATGCCTAACGTACTGTAGGGGTTACCCGGCTACTACCCATTAGTCGGACACTATTAGAAATGAGAAAAAACGACGATACTCAACAACCATAGATCGGAGAGACACAAAATTTTGCAGACCGCATGTTTGG
>Ga0307508_10002002_pt1 | contig 22227 bp, 16 predicted proteins | sample 9_EM_MG_FD_203089 | JGI IMG/M metagenome (GOLD analysis project Ga0307508, IMG submission 203089) | Populus trichocarpa ectomycorrhiza microbial communities from riparian zone in the Pacific Northwest, United States - 9_EM | ecosystem: Host-associated > Plants > Roots > Unclassified | place...
GACGCCGTACACGGGCCACCCGGAGGCCTCGATGCCGTCGACGATCGCGCGGCTGGCGGCCATCGCCTCGACGGTGGCGTCGGCGAGCTCGACGCGGGCGTCGCCGCGGGCGACGAGCAGGACGTCGGCGGGGGTGACCCCGGTGGGTTGAACGGTGACTGTCATCGTGAATGGCCTTCAGTCCGGTCGGTCGGGACTCCGTTGTGCAGGACCCGCCGGACCAGGGGCACGCCCGGCCGGTAGGCAAGGTGCAGGTACGACGGCGCGTCGAGCACCGTCAGGTCGGCCCTGCCGCCGACCCGCAGCCGCCCGATGTCGTCGCGGCGCAGCGCGTCGGCGCCCCCGGCGGTGGCCGCGCGCACGGCCTCGGCCGGGGTCATCCGCATCTCGCGGACGGCGAGCGCGATGCAGAACGGCATCGAGGACGTGTACGACGAGCCGGGGTTGCAGTCGGTGGCCAGCGCGACGGCGACGCCCGCGTCGAGCAGCCGGCGCGCGTCCGGATACCTCGAGCGGGTGGAGAACTCGGCGCCCGGCAGCAGGGTGGCCACCGTGGACGAGTTCGCGAGGGCGTCCACGTCCCCGTCGCTCAGGTGCGTGCAGTGGTCGGCGCTCGCCGCGCCCAGCTCCACGGCCAGGCGCACGCCCGGACCCTCGGCCAGCTGGTTGGCGTGCACCCGCAGGCCCAGGCCGCGCTTCGCGCCGGCGGTCAACACCGCGCGGGCCTGCGCTTCGTCGAAGGCGCCGCGCTCACAGAAGACGTCGACCCACTTCGCGTACGCGGCGCAGGCGTCGAGCATCGGGCCGCACACCAGGTCCACGTAGTCGTCGGGGCGGTTCGCGTACTCGGCGGGCACGACGTGCGCGCCGAGGAAGGTCGTCTCGGCGGTCAGCTCGCCGGCGATCCGCAGCGACCGGGCCTCGTCGGCGACGCTCAGCCCGTACCCGCTCTTGATCTCGATGGTCGTCGTGCCCTGCCGCCGTGCCTCGCCGGCCAGCCGCCCGGCGGCCCGGCGCAGCTCGGCGTCGCTGGCCGCCCGTGTCGCCGCGACCGTCGTGCGGATGCCGCCGCCGGTGTACGGCTCGCCGGCCATCCGCGCGCCGAACTCGGCGGCCCGGTCCCCGGCGAAGACGAGGTGGGCGTGGCTGTCCACGAAGCCCGGAAGCACGGCTGCGCCGCCGGTGTCGAGGCGCTCGTCGGCCTGCGGCGCCCGTCCTTTCGGCCCGACCCAGGCGATCCGGTCGCCGTCGATCACGACGGCCGCGTCCCGCAGGATGCCCAGCGGCCCGTCGCCCTCGGCGTTGGTGACCAGCTCACCGATGTCGTCGATCAGGACGCTCACGGGTTGCCCACCAGCGCGCCGATCGTTCGGTCCAGCTCGCGCGGCACGTCGATCGTGACGTGCCGCCCGCCGGCGACGACCGTTCGCCCACCGGCGATGACGTGCGTGACGTCCGCCGCGGTTGCCGCATAGATCGCACCCCGCGGATCCACCCCGGCCGTGCGCACCCCGTCCAGCCGCACGCAGACCAGGTCGGCCCGCCGGCCCACCGCGATGGCGCCCGCGTCGTCCCAGCCCAGCGACGCGTGCCGGGTCGCGGCCGCGACCAGCTCGGCCGGGGTGAACCGGCCGCGCAGCCGCGTCGCCAGCCGTTCGTCCATCTCGACGCCGCGCGCCTCCTCGAACATGTCGATCACGGCGTGGCTGTCGCTGCCGAGGCTCAGCGGCGCTCCCGCGTCGACCAGGTCGCGGGCGCGGCCGATGCCGTCGGCCAGGTCGCGCTCGGTGGTCGGGCAGAAGCAGGCGCCCGTGCCGGTGCCGCCGAGCAGCTTGACGTCGCCGTCGCCGAGGTGCGTGGCGTGCACCGCGGTCGTGTCCGGACCGAGGACGCCGTGGCGGTCGAGCAACTCGGTCGGGCTGCAGCCGTGGACGGCCCGGCATTGCTCGTTCTCGGCGCGCTGTTCGGAAAGGTGGACGTGCAACGGTCCGTGCCCGGTCAGCCCGCCGAGGTATCGCGCGGGCACGGCGCGTACCGAATGGATGGCCGCGCCGATCCGGGCGTGCGGGGCGGCGGCGAGCCCGGCCACCCGAGAGGCCCAGCCGTCCAGGTCGCCGTCGCCGAAGCGACGCTGCGTGCCCTCGAGGGGCTTTCCGTCCACACCGGAGGTCAGGTAGAGCGTGTCCAGCAAGGTGATCCGGATGCCGGCCTCGGCGGCGGCGGCGAGCAGCGCGTGGCCCATCGCGTTGGGGTCGGCGTACGGCGTCCCGCCGGGGCCGTGGTGCAGGTAGTGGAACTCGCCGACCGCGGTGATCCCGGCCATCGCCATCTCGGCGTAGACCGCGCGGGCCAGCGCGAAATAGGTGTCCGGGTCGAGCCGGCCGGCGACCGCGTACATCAGCTCGCGCCAGGTCCAGAAGCTGCCGCTCTCGCCGTGTGTCCGCCCGCGCAGCGCGCGGTGGAAGGCGTGCGAGTGGACGTTCGCGAAGCCGGGCAGCACCAGGCCGGCCAGCCGCTCGCCGGCCGGCGGCGCGCCCGGGGTGACCGCGGTGATCCGGCCCTCGGCGACCTCGATCAGCACGTCGTGGGCGACGCGGTCACCCACCCAGGCGTGCCCAGCGTGATAGACCGTCCCGGTCACGTCAGATCACCCAGCACGGCCGCCAGGGCCTCGACGCCCGCCTCGCAGTCGGCGTCCGTCGCCTGCTCTGCCGGCGAGTGCGAGACGCCGGTCGGATTGCGGACGAAGAGCATCGCGGTCGGCACGTGCGCGGAGAGGACGCCCGCGTCGTGGCCGGCCCCGGTCGGCAGGATCGGCGCGTCGCCCAGCAGCTCGGCGATCCGCGCGGCCAGCGACTTGTCGAAGCCCACCTCGGCGCTCACCGACTCCGCCGCCACCGTGACCGCGGTACGGTCCCGGCCGGCGCGCTCCCCGGCCCGCCGGATGACGGCCTCGACCAACGTGTCCAGGGTCGCGGTGTCCTCAGCGCGGGCGTCGAGCCAGCCGCGGACCAGCGACGGAATCGCGTTCGTGGCGTTCGCCTCGACCTCGACCCGGGCCATCGTGGCGTGCGCGCCGGCGAGGCGAGCCTCCTTGTTCGCGGCCAGCACGGTGTAGGCGAAGGTCAGCATCGGGTCGCGCCGGTCGGCCATCCTGGTGGTGCCCGCGTGGTCGGCGCGGCCGGTGAAGTCGAAGCGCCAGCGGCCGTGCGGCCAGATCGCGCTGGCGACGCCGACCGGCGCCTCGAGCGCACGGCCCTGCTCGATGTGCAGCTCGACCAGGGCCTTCACCCGGTCGCCGAGATCGGGCAGCGGGCCCGCGGGGGTCGCGCCGAGCGCCCGGGCGAAGGTGACGCCGTGCCGGTCAGTGAGGGCGGCCGCGCGCTCCGGCTCGATCGCGCCGGTCAGCAGCCGCGACCCGAGGCAGGGCAGGCCGAAGCGGGCGCCCTCCTCCTCGACGAAGGCGACGATCGCGATCGGGTCGCGTGGCACGTGCCCGCGCTCGCGCAGCCGGTCGACGGCGAGGAAGGCGCTGACGATGCCGAGCGGGCCGTCGTAGCCGCCGCCGTGCGGAACCGAGTCGAAATGCGACCCGGTGAGCACGGCGGCCCCGCCGGAGGGCTCACCCCACCAGGCGAGAAGGTTGCCGTTGCCGTCCCCGGTGACCGGCATGTCGCGCCGGTCGGCCTGGCCGCGGAACCAGTCCCGCAGCGCCGACTCGGGCTCGGTCAACGCGTACCGGAGGTAGCCGCCGCCGGGCGCCCGGCCGATCGGCGCGATCTCGGCCCAGAGGGACGCGAAGGTTTCGCTCATCGCTTCATCGGGATGTGTACGCCGTCCGCAGCGGCCGATTGCCCGTCCGGCCGCCCCACCACCGCCCCTGACACGACTGAAGACTCGTAACCCGCGTCGACGTGTCGCAGCACCCCCATGCCCGGGTCGTTGGTCAGCACCCGCTGGATCTTCTGGCCGGCCAGCGCGGTGCCGTCGGCGACGCAGACCTGCCCGGCGTGGATCGACCGGCCGATCCCGACGCCGCCGCCGTGGTGGATCGACACCCAGCTCGCCCCGCTCGCGGTGTTGACCAGCGCGTTGAGCAGCGGCCAGTCGGCGATCGCGTCGGAGCCGTCGAGCATCGCCTCGGTCTCCCGGTAGGGCGAGGCGACTGAGCCGGAGTCCAGGTGGTCCCGGCCGATCACGATCGGCGCGGACACGTCGCCGCGTGCCACCATGTCGTTGAACCGCACCCCGGCCACGTCCCGCTCGCCGTAGCCGAGCCAGCAGATCCGCGCCGGCAGGCCCTGGAACGCGACCTTCTCCTCGGCCATCCGCAGCCAGCGGGCGAGTGGCTCGTTGTCGGGGAACAGCTCGAGCACGGCCCGGTCGGTGGCGGCGATGTCGGCCGGGTCGCCGGAGAGCGCGGCCCAGCGGAACGGGCCCTTGCCCTCGGCGAAGAGCGGGCGGATGTACGCGGGCACGAAACCCGGGAAGGCGAACGCCCGGTCGAAGCCGCCGAGTTGCGCCTCGCCGCGGATCGAATTGCCGTAGTCGAAGACCTCGGCGCCGGCGTCGAGGAAGCCGACCATGGCCGCGACGTGGCGGGTCATGCTCGCCCGGGCGCGGTCGGTGAACTCGTCCGGCTTGGTCGCCGCGTAGTCCCGTGCGTCGGCGAGCTCGACGCCGACCGGTATGTAGGAGAGCGGGTCGTGCGCGCTGGTCTGATCGGTGACGATGTCGATCACGACGCCCCGGGCCAGCAACTCGGGGAAGACCTCGGCGGCGTTGCCGACGACGCCGATGGAGATCGCGGTCCGCTCCGCCTTCGCCTTCTCGGCGAGGTGCACGGCGTCGGTCAGGCTGGAGGCGACCGTGTCGAGGTAGCGGGTCTGGACGCGGCGGCGCAGGCGGGTCGGGTCGACGTCGACGATCAGGCAGACGCCGCCGTTCATGGTCACCGCCAGCGGCTGCGCGCCGCCCATCCCGCCGCAGCCCGCGGTCAGCGTCAGCGTGCCGCTCAGCGAACCGCCGAACCTCTTCGCGGCCACGGCGGCGAACGTCTCGTACGTGCCCTGCAGGATGCCCTGCGTGCCGATGTAGATCCACGAGCCGGCGGTCATCTGGCCGTACATGGTCAGCCCGAGCTTCTCCAGCCGGCGGAACTCCGGCCAGGTCGCCCAGTCGGGCACCAGGTTGGAGTTGGCGATCAGCACCCTCGGCGCCCACTCATGGGTGCGCAGCACGCCGATCGGCTTGCCCGACTGCACCAGCAGCGTCTCGTCGTCGTTGAGCTCGTCGAGCTCCCGAACGATCGCGTAGAACGACGGCCAGTCGCGGGCCGCGCGCCCGGTGCCGCCGTAAACCACCAGGTCCTCGGGCCGCTCGGCCACGTCGGGATCGAGGTTGTTCATCAGCATCCGCTTGGCGGCCTCCTGCGGCCAGCCCTTCGCGGTGTGCGAGGCGCCACGCGGCGAGCGGATCTCGGGCATCGGTTTCTCCTTACGCTACGACGACGCGCGCCACTGAGTCATTCACGAGAGAAGACTATGCATAAAAACATTCAGCGCGCCAGTGCCCGCTCTGGTGGCGCATGAAATGCTGAACCGATGCGGATCACGGCGCTCCACTCGTACCCCGTGAAGGGTTGTCACCGCCTCGACCACGACGCCGCCGTCGTCGAACCGTGGGGCCTGGCCGGCGACCGGCGCTGGATGATGATCGACCCAGACGGCGTCGGCCTCACCCAGCGCGACGCGCCGCGCCTCACCCAGCTCACCGCCCGGCCGCGCCCCGGCGGGATCACGCTCTCCGCGCCCGGCCTGCCGACGCTGGACGTGCCCGAGCCGGTCGACGGGCCGAAGGAGTTCGTCCGGGTGTTCGCGTCGAAGCAGCCGGTGCCCGCCCGGGTCGCCGAAACAGGGTGGAGCAGCGCGTTCCTCGAGCGCGACGCCCGGCTCGCCTGGCAGGCCGACCCGACCGGGCGCGGCATCGAGTCGCACGCGCTGCCCGCCGACCGGGTCAGCCTCGCCGACGGGTTCCCGCTGCTGCTGGCCAACACGGCGTCGCTCGACGCGGTGAACGACTGGCTGATCGAGGCGGGCGACGAGCCGGTGCCGATGACCCGGTTCCGGCCCAACCTGGTCGTCACCGGCGCCGGGCCGTGGGCCGAGGACACGTGGGTCGGGCAGCGGCTGCGGATCGGCGCCGTCACCTACCGGGCCGCCGAGGCGTCCTCCCGGTGCCTGGTCACCACCATCGACCAGGAGACCGGCGAGAAGGGCCGCGAGCCGCTGAAGACGCTCGGGCGCCGCCGCCGTTTCGACGACGGGCTGCTCTTCGCGATCAATCTGGTTCCGGAGATTCCCGCCGGCGACGTCGGCCTGGTCCGGCTCGGGGACCCGGTCTCCGTCGTGTGACGGGTGTGCCGGTTGTCTTAGGGGAGTCTTAGAAGAGTTGCCCCGCGTACCCCGGGCCGCGCAGGATCCCTGAGCGTGACCGAACCTCGCCCGCCATCGCATCGCCGGCTCGGTGTCCTCTCGCCCCGCTGGCTCGCCGCGGGCGGCGTTGTCGTCCTCGCCGCCATCGTCGGGACCGCCCTGCTGCTGCAGAACGGCGGATCGGCGTGCGCCTCGCCACCGTCCACGTCGGCACACACGGGCAAGGCCACCTTCTACGACCTCGGCGGCGGCACCGGCAACTGCTCGTTCCCGTCCTCACCCGCCGACGACCTGTTCGTCGCGCTCGGCCCCGACCAGTATGCGGCCGGCGCGGCCTGCGGCACCTACCTCGACGTCACCGGCCCCAAGGGCAAGGTGCGCGTCAAGGTCACCGACTCCTGCCCGGAGTGCGCGACCGGCCACCTCGACCTGAGCCGCACCGCCTTCAAGAAGATCGGCGCCGAGGTCGACGGGATCATCCCGATCACCTACAAAACCGTCACGAACCCGACCGTCCCGGGCCCGCTCACCGTGCGGATCCAAGAGGGCTCGTCGCGGTACTGGTTCTCCGCCCTGATCGACAACCACGGCAACCAGTTGGCCTCCGTCAAGGTCGCCGGCCCGGGCGGCTCGCTGCGCACCACCAAGCGCGCCGACTACAACTACTGGGTCATCGACGCAGGCGCCGGCCCCGGCCCGTACCAAATTCAGATCACCGACGTGTACGGGCGTTCCGCGACCGTCTCCGGCATCACCATGAGCCCCGGCCGCACCCAGAAGACAACGGCCCACCTGGTGGGCGCCGTCAAGGGCCTGCCGCCCGCCTCGCCGAGGCTCGCGAAGAAGAAGGCGACGACCCACCCGTCACCGCAGACGTCAACCGCCTCCCCGGCACCGTCCTCGGCGGCCGTGCTGCCGGAATCCACGGTCGCCACCACGAAGCCCGAGACCGCGGTCGACCTGGCCGCCGGCGCCCCGTCCTGCCGCTGAGTCGAGCCTGCCCGTGGTGGTGTCTCGATCTTGTGGCGCGCGGCCGTCCACGCCACCCGAACTCTCCAACGTCTGCGGGATCTCGGGGCGCGTTGCGGGTGGCGAGGTGCTCAGCCGTCTGCGGGATCTCGGGGCGCGTTGCGGGTGGCGGGGTGCTCAGCCGATCCGGCCCCAGGCGGCCTCGACGAGGTCGGGGAGAACCCGGGCGTCAGGACCCCGCAGGTTGGAGTGGTCGCGGCCGCCGCAAAAGGTGTCGAGTTCGGGTCGGCCGGACGGATTTGCTCTACACGATCGAAGCCTTCACCCGCGCGCTTGGGCGAAATGTGGTTTTCGTACCCAGGTCGGGTCCGGATGGTGGACGGATCGCCCAGCATCTGAGCCGCCGGCCACGATCCGGGACGGGCGCCCACGATCCGAGAGCCACTGCCACGATGCGATACGTCGGGAGACCGGCTCGTGCGGCGAGAGGCCGAAGCCGGACACGATCCCAGGCGCGGACGAGGCCAACGGCCGAATTGCGCACCGTACTCAATATCCATTTCTCAGTGCAGCGAGACCTTGACCCCGCCAGACCACGCCGAATCGTGCAGTTCGATCGTGGTCAGCACAGTCGCCTTCGGCACATCGAAGATCACTTTTCCGTGCACCGTGTTGCCCGGGTTGATGTCGTTCAGGAACGTGTCCGCGTTCTTGTTGACGTAGAGCTCGGCGGCGCCGTCATCGTCGTACGAGGCTCCGCCGACGTCGTACGCCTTCTGTGCCGCGCCGGTGAACGTCTGCGCCTCGGCGCCGATGTTCTTCACTGTCAGCGAGACCACGCAGAATTTGCCCTGGGCGTCGGAGTGCAGGTATTCGTCACCGACGCGGGTCTTGCTGCAGTCCATGCCGGTCGCGACGAATTCGAACTTCCCGTCGCGGACCTTGTCGCCGAATCCCGGCGCGGCAGCGGCCTTCGTCGCGGCGGTGGTGGCGGCCGACTTCTTCGCGGCCGGCGCGGCGGCCTGGGTCGTGCTGGTGGTGTTCGCGACGCCGTGGCCGGTGAAGTTCTGGATCGCGCCGATTACAAGACAGAGGCTGAACACGCCGACGATGCTGACGATCACCCACAGCCAAGCGCGGCTCTTCTTCGGTGCGGGAGGCGGCTGCCATGGCTGGCCCTGCCACTGCTGCTGGGGTTGCGCCTGCCATGGTGGCGCCGGCTGCCATGGCTGGCCCTGCCACTGCTGCTGGGGTTGCGCCTGCCATGACGGCTGCGGCTGCTGCGGCTGCTGCGGCTGCTGCGGCTGCTGTGGGTGGTGGGGCTGCGTAGGTCCGTCCGGATTAGGCGGGTAGCTCATGGCGGTCCCTGATCTATCGGTGACGAGGTCTTGACACTGTGCGCGCTTCGAGTGACACGGAGAAGCGTCAGGCCCGCACTTCAGACGATCGGCTGTACGAAGTGGACGATCGGCGTCCGTCGATCGTGACTTCAGGCAAGATCGGCGCGGGCTCGGTTCAGGCGCAGGCTTCCTCGGGGAATCTGCATGTCGTGGCGTGGCACCTTGACCGGCGGGCCATCTGGCGGCTGGGGGTGAGATCTGCCAGGACGGATACGCGGATGGGCTTGTCGACTGCGCGCGGATGAAGGCGCGACGCCCTAGCGGCCGTAGTTCCCCACGGCGGCGCGGACCCGGTTACCGGCCGGGCCTTAGCTGTATTTTCATAGACTGAGCGGGGTGCGGAAGAGGGGACTCGAACCCCTACGCTCTCTCGAGCACTAGGACCTAAACCTAGCGCGGCTGCCTGTTACGCCACTTCCGCCCGTCTTGCCCCCAACGGGACACCACGTTGTAGGGGAGTCTAGACGGTGAATCAAAGTCGAAGGTTTCGCCCGCGTTGACACACCGCGATCAGTCGACGCCGAGGTCGCGGCGGAGTTTGGCGACGTGGCCGGTGGCCTTCACGTTATACAGCGCTCGCTCGATCGTGCCGTCCTCGTCGATCACGAAGGTCGAGCGGATCACGCCCGTGACGGTCTTGCCGTAGAGTTGCTTCTCGCCAAACGCGCCATACGCCGTCAGGACGCTCTTGTCGCGGTCGCTGACCAGCGGGAACGTGATGGCGTCGCGCTCGCGGAACTGGGCCAGCTTGGCCGGGGTGTCGGGGGAGATGCCGACGACCTCGAAGCCGGCCGCCTGCAGGGAGCCGAGCGAGTCGCGGAAGTCGCAGGCCTGCTTGGTACAGCCCGGGGTCATCGCGGCGGGGTAGGCGTAGAGCACGACCTTGCGCCCGCGCAGGTCCTTGAGGGTGAGCTGATCGCCGTTGTCGGTCGGCAGGGTGAAGTCGGGCGCCGCGTCGCCAGGCGAGAGTCGGACGGTCTCAGTCATGCCGACGACGATAGACCGGCCCACCGACAACTCACGCCGGAACTGCCGGCACATCGCGGCGGCCGGGATCGGGGCCGGCCGGAGCTGCCGGCACATCGCGGCGGCCGGGATCGGGGCCGGCCGGAGCTGCCGGCACATCGCGGCGGCCGGGATCGGGGCCGGCCGGGAGGGTGGCTCGCAGGCGTTGGACGCCGGTCAGGGTCAGGGCCGCGCCGGCGCCCAGGGCGATCAGGACCGAGGCGCGGGCCAGCCAGCCGGGGCCGGCCGCCGGGACGACCGCGGCGCTGAAGATGCCGGTCGAGGCGAGGCCGCCGAAGACGGCCAGGACGGCGCCGGTGAGGGCCTGGAAGAACGGCGGGTGGCGCCATGCGGCCGCGATGGCGATCAGGCCTGCCGAAACCAGGACGAGGGGAGCGGTCCCGCCGTCCAGGGCACGCGACGTCGCGTACGAGATGGGCGCCAGGCCGGCGATGAGGGTGACCGGCGCGATCGTGCGTGGCCACCGCGAAGCCAGGCCCGTGAGGGCGAGTGCCAGCAGGCCGGCGCCGGACCACCAGAGCCAGGCGTGGGGTGGCGGTTCCCGGGTGAGGGCGCCGCGGATGTCGAAGGTGCGGACCTGTACGCGCAGCGGGATCGTCCAGGTTCCCGGCGTGATGCGCTCGTCGTGCCAGCGCACCGTGGTCGAGGTGGAGACGCGCCGCCACGAGGGGGGCGCGGTGGGGTTGGCGGGGGAGTTGACGTTGCGGTACGTGCCGTCGGGGCGGACGTCGAGGTAGGGCTCGCCGGAGTAGCCGAGTATCTCGACGGAGTGGCCGGTTCGGTTGGCCAGCTCGAGCAGTGCCCCACCCTCGACCGCGCCGACCGTCAGGCCCCGCTCGGGCGGGCTGACGCCGGTGACCCGGACGCGGTACGCGCCGCCGCCCGCAAGGCTGCCGCCGTGTGCGAACGCGGGCGTGGCCGGCGCGAGGAAGGCGCCGGCCACGACGAGCAGGAGCGCGGCTCGTCTCACCCAGCGGCCTGCGTCACGGCCTGGGTGAACTCGGCGGTGGTGGGCACGGTCTGGTTGGGTCCCTGGAGCAGCTTGCCGGCGACCACGATCGTCGGCGTGCCGTTGTATCCGCGGGACGAGAAGGTGTCGGTCACCTTGGCGACCCACGCGTCGTACGTCTTGTTGTTGATCGCGTCGACGAAGGCGGTGCTGGTGAGGCCGACCGACTTGCCGAGGTCGATGAGCTTGGCGTTGGTGAGGCCGGTGCTGCCTTCCTGCGGCTGGTTGGCGTAGAGGACATCGTGATATTCGATGAACTTTCCGTCGATGGCCGCGGCGGCGGCCGCTCCGGCGGAACGGGTCGAATACTGGGTGCCGCTCGACGACGCGTCGAGGATCGCCACGGTGTGGTACCGCACGGTGATCTTCTTGTCGGTGACCAACTGCTTGATCGTCGCCCCGCTCGCGCTTTCGAAATTACGGCAGACCGGACACATGAAGTCCTCGTAGACATCCACGACGACCGGGCCGCTGCCGACCGACCAGGCGGTGCTGCTGTCGACCACGCCGGGCGGCGTGGTCAGGGCCGTCGCCGTGGACTTCTGCTGGCCGGCCAGTACGCGCCAGCCGACCAGACCGGCGACGACCAGCACGAGGACCACCACCGCGGAGGTCCACATCGTGACCCGCCGGCGGCGCTCGGCCGCCTGCTGCTGCTCGACGACGCGCCTGGCGTTGGCGCGGTCCCGGGCCCTGCCGCCCTTGCTCATTGCTCTCCCATCAGAAATCGGCCGGCCCCATCAGAAGTCCGTCGACCGAGAATTTGGTGCGGGGTTTGATCAGCAGAATCCCGGCCAGCACGAGGAATCCCAGGTCACGGAGGATCTCCAGGCCGTACTCGGCGGTGCGCCCGGCGGCCAGGTCGCCGCCCTTGCTGAAGCAGCCGCAGTCGATCCGCAGGCCGCGCGCCCACGCCGAGGCGATGCCCGCGATGAAGATCACCAGCAGGAGCGCGGAGATCGCCGCGCTCAGCCGCATCGCGAGGCCGACCAGCAGCAGCAGGCCGATCGAGATCTCCAGGAACGGCTGGATCGCCCCGACGACCTTGGCCGCGTCGAACGACATCAACCGGTACGCGTTGACCGAGCGCCCGGAGGCGGCCAGGTCACCGACCTTGAGCCCGCCCGCGGTCAGGAATACCGCGGCCAGGCCCAGCCGGGCGGCGGTCGAAATCCACGGCCAGGCGGCCGCCCATCGGGCAGACTGCTGCCTCGTCTCCACGGTCACGCCCATGTAGTCGGTGTCCTATCGCCGCCGGTTCCCCAATTCTGTCGAGTTTTCGCTGTGAAACTTCGCAAAACTAGGGACGAAAGTCCTGTTAGACCGCGCGCGCCTGGGTCACCGCGGCGATCAGGTCGTCGCGGGCGCGGGCGACCCGGGAGCGGATGGTGCCCAGCGGCACGTCCTCGACCGCGGCCGCCTCGGCGTAGGACAGGCCGAGCACCTGGGTGAGCACGAACGCCGTGCGCCGGTCCTCGCTCAGCCCGCCGAGCAGGTCGGCCGTGCTCAGCCGGTGTGCCGGGTCGGGCACCGGCAGCTCCGTCCAGGCCTGCGCGGCCAGGCGGGCGTCCAGCCGGCGTCGCCGGACCACCGCGCGCAGATGGTCGGCGCAGGTTCGCCGGGCGATGCCGAGCAGCCAGGTGCGAACGCTGGAACGTCCCTCGAACGAGGGAAGCGCCTTGAACGCCCGCAGGTACGTCTCCTGGGTGAGGTCGTCGGCGGCGCCCGGGTCGACCAGGGCGGCGGTGAACCGCCAGACCTCGGTCTGGGTCGCGCGGACGAACGCCGCCTGCGCTGCGGCATCGCCTGCGCGGGCAGCGAGGGCCAGCTGGGTGGTCAGGTCCGGGCCGTTCTCACCGACGGTCACGGGCCGCCATCGTACGCGGGGTGACTGTGCGTTGGGTAAGCGGGAACCATCAGGACGATGTCGGCGACTACCTTGGTTGTGAATTACCCGCGGTGACCCCCGCCGCTGGGAGATCCCGACCGGATCGGGGACTATGGCAGCCATGACCGTTGATCGACGCCGGGTGCGCCGGGGCTTGGCCGCGGGCGCGGGTCTGCTGATCGGGCTGTTGTTGGTGCTCCTCGGCCCGGCCGCGCCGGCGAGCGCGCACGCCGCGTTGGTCGGCAGCGATCCGACCAACGGTTCGATCGTGCCGGACGCGCCCAACAAGGTGACGCTCACCTTCAGCGAGTCGGTTCAGCTGGTCTCCGGCAGGGTCCAGGTGCTGGCGCCCGACGGCACGCGCGCCGACGAGGGCGCGCCGTCGACCGACGGCGCCAGCGTCACGATCCCGCTGCGCTCCGGCGGCCGCCGGGGGACGTACCTGGTCAGCTACCGGGTGATCTCCGCCGACACCCACCCGATCGGCGGCTCGATCACCTTCTCGGTGGGCGCGGCGTCCACGCCGCCGGTGGCGGCCTTGAACGAGACCAAGATCGACCCGGTGGTCCGGGGGCTGATCCCGGTCGGCAAATACCTGGGGTACGCGGGCCTGGTCCTGCTCGTCGGCCCCACGCTGGTGCTCGCGCTGCTCTGGCCGCACCGGCTCAGCCGCCGCGGCCCGGCCAAGCTGATCTGGACCGGCGTCGGCCTGGTCACCTTCAGCACGTTGCTGGCGATCTGGCTGCAGGCGCCGTACTCGACCGGGACGGGCCTGTTCGACGTCCGCGTCGGCGACCTGCGCGACGTGCTGGGCAGCACGTTCGGCGCGGTGATGCTGGTCCGGCTCGGGGTGCTCTGCGCGGCCGGGTTGCTGCTGCGACCGCTGCTGCGCGGCAAGGGCGGCGAGTCCAAGGCCGACCTGGCCCTGCTCGGCGTGCTCGGCGTCGCGGCGTTGGCCACCTGGCCGCTGACCGGCCACCCGACCGCGTCGCCGGTGGCCGGCGTCTCGGTGGTCGTCGACGCGATCCACCTGGCCTCCATGTCGGTGTGGCTGGGCGGGCTGGTCATGCTGGTCGTGTTCCTGCTGCCGCAGGCCGACGAGCGTGAGTTGGGCGCGATCCTGCCGATCTGGTCGCGCTGGGCGGCCACCGCGGTGACCGCGCTCATCCTGGCCGGCGTGGTGTCGGCGCTGATCGAGGTCGCCACCTTCAAGGGGCTGGTGTCCAGCGCGTACGGGCAGCTGATCCTGGTCAAGGTGGCGCTGGTGGGGTGCGTGCTGGGCGTGGCGTGGTTTTCGCGGCGGCTGGTCCGGTCGCAGAAGGCCGAGGCGGCGCCGCGCGGGTTGCGTCGGGCGGTCTTCGCCGAGCTGGCGGTCACGGCGGTGGTGCTGGGCGTGACCGCGGCGCTGGTGCAGATCGCGCCGCCGCGTACGGCGGTGGCGGCGTCGTCGGCCGGCGCGTCGAACGCGGTCGACCGCACGCTGACCAACAGCACGATGGCGCTGCAGGTGGACATCTCCCCGGGCACGGTGGGCAACAACTCGCTGCACCTGTACGCGTATACGCCGGACAACAAGCCGCAGACGGTGGTCGAGTGGACCGCGACCGCGGCCCTGCCGGCCAAGGGGATCGAACCGATCCAGATCCCGTTGCTGCGGATCACCGACTTCCATGCGATCGGCGACATCGCGCTGCCCGCGGCCGGGGTGTGGACGTTCAAGTTCACGATGCGTACCAGCGACGTCGACGACACGACTCTCTCCATGACCGCCACCGTCTCCTGACAATTCACCCCTTTTTCGGCCCGGCCTTTGCATGAAGGCCGGGCCGTTGTCATATCTATCAGGGATTTAGCGGCTGTTTGACCGCTTTCGGGATATTTCGCTCTGTATGGTCTGCGCAGTACGGCCTGAGAAGGGGGAGAAGCAGATGCGGGTGCTCCGCACCATCCTCGGAATGCTGTTGCTGACCGTCGGCCTGCCGTCGCTGCTGGCCGGCGCCGGCCTCTGGGCGGCCATGCAGCATCGCGACCAGGGCGGCGCGTACAGCGGCGAACTGCAGCGCCTGGCTACGCCCGGATACGCCTTCGTCGTCGAGGACGTGGACACGCTGCTACGCACCGACGCGCCCTTCGTTCGCATCGGCCGTTCCCGGCTGAGCATCACCGTCGCCACCCAGAACGGTCCGGCCTTCGTCGGCCTCGCCCCCAGCGCCGAAGTCGCCGCCTATCTCGCCGGGGTGCCGCACGGCAGGATCCGCACGGTCGACATCGGAACCGGCACGCTTCCGGTCGGGAGCGACTTGGTGGGCGGGCGGCGTGCGCCGGTCGCCCTTCCGACACAAGAGACCTTCTGGACGCGTACGGGTGTGGGCGGGCTGGCCTGGCAGCCCGGCGAGGTACGCGGCGGGCCGTACAGCCTGGTCGTGATGAACCCGGACGCCAAGCCCGGCCTTCAGCTGCGCACCGTCGCCGAGCTGCGCCCCAGCTGGCTGAACTCGGCGACGTGGGGCCTGCTCGTCCTCGGCGCCCTGCTCCTGATGATCGGCCTGATCGTCCTGTCCTGGCCGGCCGGCCGCCGCGAGATCGTCTACGTCGTCGAGCCCAGCCAGGTCCCCGACCTGATGAGGGCGATCGGCGCCCCGCTGCCGGTGAGCAGCCTCGCCGCCGGCCGCCCGATCGGCGCCCACCGCCCCCGTACGCTCGCGGACGCCCAGAAGCACCAGTTCCCGGCCCTGCCGCCCGCCACCGCCCAGCCCGCCTGGCCGCCGCCCGCCGCCCCCTCTTCCGCCTCTCCGGTCCCTTCCACGTCTTCTGCCTCTCCTGTCCTATCTGCCTCTTCCGCGTCTCTTGCCTCGTGCGCTCCTTCCGTCCTTTCCGACTCTTCGCCGGTTCCGGCTGTCGAACCTGCCGTGGCGATGGCGCCGCCGAGTGCGGAGGAATACGCCGCCGCGACCGCCATCCCGGCCTCCCTCCCAGCAGGCGCCCGGTCGCCCGCGCCCGGCGAGCCGTTGAGCTTCATCGGGGCCACGTCGGCCGCCGGGCCGGTGTCGCTGCCGCTCGGCGACCCGCCGCACGGAACCGCTTCGCCGCTGTTCGGCCGCTCGGGCCGCGGCGGCCGTGGCCGGCCGGCCGAGCCGACCGACCTCCCGCTGTTCCAGGCGTCGGCCGTGGGCGCGTGGGTCGCCGAGACGGCCCCGGCCCGCGCCCGCGAAACCGAGGCTCACGCCGCCGCCCGGATGGCCGAGGCCGCCCGCAATCGAGCCGCCACCGCGGGCCAACCCGCTTCCCGACGAGGACCGTCTCCCGCCGGACCGCCGTCGTCTCGTGAGGTGGAAGTCGACGCCGTGGCCGCCGCCTACGAAGCCGGAGCGGCGGACGCGCGGGCCGCACGCGGAGAATTCCTCCGGAATCCCGACGGCGTCCGGACGGCCGAGACGAACCGGCAGCAGTCGTCGGCCGGTCGTCGGCCCGTTCACCCGTCGGAACAGCGGGTTCCGGTGGTCACCGGCCCGAGGGCGACAGATTGGACGGCCGACGGCACCGCCCGGGCGGGCGCGCCGGGCCCGGATCGCCCGGCGCCCGGCCGTCCGACACCGACCCGCGGCGGCCCCGCAGCAGCTCCGGGCTCGGCTCCTTCGTCGCCTGAACGCATCCCGCTCTCGCCGCCCCGGCCGGCTGGTTCACGGCCGGCGCCGCGCCCGGCCTCGGCTTCGTCGTCTCCGACCGGCGGCAAGCCCACCGGAGACGAGGACGGGCCGGCGTCGGTCGCGGCCTCCGCGCCGAGCGCTCCGGTCGCGGAGGGGTTGACCACGCTGCCGGATGTGCCGGCGTCGGTTGCAGCCTCCGGGCCGGGGTCGACCACGCCCTCCGACGCGTCGGGTGCGCGTGCGGGGGCACCGATCGACTCCGGCGATCGAGGAGAGAACAAGCCTTCCGCGGTCGTCGCGCCGAGTATCCGACCGCCTGCTCCCGACGCCCTGAGCCTCGGCTCCGGCAAAGCCGCGTACCCGAGGGCCGGCGCCGAAGTCGGTCGTCCGGAACCGAAAGCCGGGCCGACCTCCGTGGTCGCGGCTTCCGGAGCGCGGCCTTCTCCGGATGACGAGGTCCGTCCGGCCGTCCCCGAGGCCTTGGCTCCGGCCGGCGACGAACGACGTCCAGCCACGAACCTGCCGAGTCGGCCGGGACCCGGCGCCGGAGAGCCGAACGCGGCGACTCGCCAGGCGGACACCCCGCCCGCCACGCCGGCTGGCGGGGGCGACACGCGTTCCGGATCCGCGGCGGGGCACAGGTCCGTCGTCGGGGCCCCCGGCGCGGCGCCCTCGCCCGTCGCGGACCGCCCGTCGCCGGGCGCGGCCACCGAGGACGAAAGGGGCCCCGGCGGAGAGCCGGCCGCCACCACCGCCCCGGCGCAGCCCCGGCCCGCGCCTCCGCGGCCTGGGCCGCCACCCCGCCCGGTCGTTCCGGCCCCGGCCAGGCCCTCGGCGCCCGCACAGCCAAGCCACCCCGAGCGCGACGTATCGGTGGGGCGGGACGCATCGGCAGTGCGTGACCAGTCTGTGGGGCGTGACCAGCGTGCGGGGCGTGACCAGCTTGTGGGGCGTGACCAGCTTGTGGCGCGTGACCAGCCTGTGGCGCGTGACCAGCCTGTGGCGCGTGACCAGCCTGTGGCGCGTGACCAGCTTGTGGGGCGTGACGAGTCTGCGGGGCGTGACCGGTCTTTGGGGCGTGACTCGTCTGCCGAGCCGGCTCCGCAGTCGACCGCCTCGGCCTCGGCGGGCAGTCCGCGGCCGGCCGGAGCGTCGACTGCGCTCGCGGCGGACGGTGATCGACCGGCCGCCGCCTCCAGCGTGCCTTCCGCGGACGATCCTCGGCAGGTCAGCGCCTCAGGTCCGCCCTCTGCGGGCAGCGCCCGGCCGGCCCCGACGTCGAGTGCGGTGACAGGCAACACCGCAGGCCCTCGGGCGACTCCCGTGTCGGTGATCGCGCGGATCCAGGGGCAGGGATCGCCATCGACCGTGGAAGACGACCCGGAGCAGACCATCTCCGCCCAGTCCACCCAGCCGATCCACCTGGTCATGCCGGGCCATCCCGCGACCACGCGCAACGCGGCGAGGCCCGACCAGACGGGCCGGGCCGCGTCGCCGGACGCGCCCGACCAGCCCGCCGCCTCCGAACCGTCAGAACACGCCGGCCTGGTCGAACGCGGCGATCCGACCCGGTCCGCCGAGTCGGCCGCTACACCTGGACGGATCGAAACCGGTCGGTCGGTCGACCGTGTCGAGCCCGCCGATCCGGCTGCCCAGCTTGATCGTGACCGGACGGCGGAGCACGCGGAGCCGGTTGGTCGTGCCGAGCCAGGCGAGTCGGCTGGTCGTGCCGAGCCAGACGAGCCGGCTGGCCGTGCCGAGCCAGACGAGCCGGTGGAGCGGGTGGAGGGGGCGGCGCCGGGACGACCTGGTGACCGGCCGTCGATGATCCGGGGTCGGACGACGGCTCGGGCTGAGGGCGCGAACAGGCTCATGGCCCAGGCACAGGGCCGGGTGGACGGCACGTTCACGCCGAGCCATACCAGCCGCGCGGCATCGCTCGGGCTGGGCCGGCCGACGCCCGCGGCCTGGCGAAAGGCTGCCGAGTCCGTCGCCGCCCGGGCAGCCGGCCTGACGGGATCGCCGGCCGAGGCCGAGACCGGCGACGGAGCCGAGGGGACAGGGCCGGGCACGCCAGCAGGCGAGGGAGAACAAGTCGGATCAGCCGTCGAGAGCGGTAGTGACCAGACCCGCGGCGACGAGAATGCGACATCAATCGGCAAGACGACCAGAACCCGCGCGGTCCGAGCCACCAAGGCAAAGTCCGACGCGCCGGCAAAGTCCGACGCGCCGGCCAAGTCCCCGGCATCGGTCAAAAGCACTGCCCCCGCTGTGAAACCGGCCAGAACGGCGAAGCAGATCGGCGCGGCCGCGCCGGCGAAGAAGGCCGCCCCGGCGAAGACCGCCAGGGCCGCGGCGCCGGCCAAACCCACCGGGCCTGCCGCCTCGGCCAAGTCCGCAGAGCCGTCGGCAAGATCTGTAGAGCCCGCGGTGCCGGCCAAGCCCGCGGTGCCGGCCAAGCCCGCGGTGCCGGCCAAGCCGACGGTGCCGGCCAAGCCGACGGTGCCGGCCAAGCCGACGGTGCCGGCCAAGCCGACGGTGCCGGCCAAGGCCGCCAAGCCCGCCGAGCCGGCGGCCGGCGCCGGGCAGGGGGAACCGGAGCACCCGACATCCACCCGGCTGAGTTACAAGACCGAGGCCGCCGAACTCCTCTCTGGCGCGGCGCCGCACCGCCGACGCCGCACGACGGCCCAGCCGGAGACCGCCCCGGAGAATCCCCGAGGCGGGCCTTCCCTCGGGGCGCAGTAGATCGGCTGAAGGCCAAGACCAGGGAAAAGAACCCGGAGATCGTACGCGAAAGGGCCCTCCGCGCTGCCGACGTGGAGGGCCCTTTCCCGGGGGAACGGAGTAACCGAAGGGGGGCTTCGTCCGTTATCAACCACCTTAGACCTGATCGCCCGAAGTGGGAAGTCTGGGCCCAAAGAAGGACAAATCACGTCGGCGTCCCCGTCCTCCCTGAACGGCTGCCCTGATGGGAGGTGACAGCGATACGGCTGACCCGGGCGTAGGCTGTCGGCGTGGCTGATCTTCTGGTGTGGATCGACTGTGAGATGACCGGTCTCGATCTCGGCAAGGACAAGCTCATCGAGGTCGCTGCGCTCGTCACCGATCCCGAGCTCAACGTGCTGGGCGAGGGCGTCGACCTGGTGATCCATGCCGACGACGCGGCGCTCGACGCCATGCCGCCGGTGGTCCGCGACATGCACGCCAAGTCGGGGCTCACCGAGGAGGTCCGGCGCTCGACGGTCACCATGGCCCAGGCCGAGGAGATCGTCCTGGCGTACGTGCGGGAGTTCGTCCCCAATCCCCGCAGCGCGCCGCTCTGCGGCAATTCCATCGCCACCGACCGCGGATTCCTCGCCCGCGACATGCCGGCGCTCGACGACTTCCTGCACTACCGCATGATCGACGTCTCGTCGCTCAAGGAGCTGTGCCGCCGGTGGTACCCGCGGGTGTACTTCGGGCAGCCGGCCAAGGGCCTGGCGCACCGGGCCCTCGCCGACATCCGGGAAAGCATCCGTGAGCTGGAGTACTACCGCCGCACGATCTTCGTGCCGCTGCCCGGCCCCGACGTCGAGACGGCCAAGGCGATCGCGGCCGAGCTCTGACCTCACCCGGACGCGCCGGGAACCCGCTCGACGACCCCTCCCTGGGAGCCGCTATGATGGTGCGGCACCACGGGGAAGCTTCTCGTGCGCATGGTGGTCGTAGCTCAGCTGGTAGAGCACCGGGTTGTGGTCCCGGGGGTCGCGGGTTCAAGTCCCGTCGATCACCCCAAGAAAGCACAGGTCAGGAAGCCCGACCGTCCAAAACGGTCGGGCTTCTGCGCGTCGAGAGCCCCCGCTGGGGGCGTCCTGAGGCCGGGCCGGTCAGTCGGTGCGGTGGTCGCGGAGGCGGGCCATCACGTCCGGCGGGGGCCAGCCGTCGACGCGGTACCGGGCCGGTGCCAGGAGCGGCTCCGCCCGCAGGTCGACGTGCTCGGCCACGCGCCGCCACGGCACCCGGAAGGCCACCTCGCCGTTCCGTACGAAGCTGATCAGCCGGGCCGCGGGCAGCAGCGACGTGATGCCGTCGACCCAGGTCGCGATCGTCTCGGCGGGGCCGTCCGGCGGCACCGCGGCGATCAGCCGTCCGATGTGCACGTCGATGCCGCCCTGCTCGTACTGGCTGGTGAGCCAGTCGCGCTGCGATCCGTACTCGGTGGCGGCGAGCACCGCCTCGGCGCGCCGCGCTGGGAACTCGTGGCGATGGCCGGGCGGCGGGGCGTACGCGACGACCCGACCCACCGGATCGGCGACGTACCCGACCGGCGAGAGACTGCGCACCGCCTCGTGGAACTGCTTCTCGACCAGGCCGTAGAGCGGGCCCGCGTCCGCCGGCGGCGGGCACAGCAGCAGGGTGTGGTTGTCGGGCACGAACGCCAGGACCGGGCCGCCGAGCCGCTCGCCCACCTCGGCGAGCCAGCCGGGCGCCAGCGGCAGCGACGTGAAGTAGCCGTCCCCGTCGTCGATCATGCTGATCATCGCCGGCTCGGTGGGCCAGGGACGTTCCAGCGAGCGCCGGGCGATCTCGGCGAGGTTTTCCCGGGCGGCCGCGAAGACCTCGTCGGCGGTCACGCCCCACTCCGGCAGGCGGGCCGGCGTCACGTACGCCATCGCCTCGCGCTGGTCCACGACGACCAGTTCGTGCAGGTAGGGCAGGGCGGCGCGGGACAGCGGCGGCCGGATGCCGGGCGGGCCGCCCTGGCCGAAGGTCTGCGGGCGCAGCACCGGCCGCAGTTTCGGCCGGACCGCGGCCCAGCCGTCCGTCGAGCCCGGCGCGATCATGAGGCGTACCAGTTGTGCGAGGCGTTGGCGACGCTGGGCGCGCGGGGCGGACGCGGTCTCCCGGTACACGTTCGACAGGTAGAGCCAGGCGGTCGCGTTGCCGTCGGCGCGGTGCAGGGCGATCGCGAACTTCTCCGGGTCGTAGGAGGCCCGCAGCACTCCCGGCGTCCGGCGGGCGACCCGCAGCGCCAACCCGGCGAAGCGCCGTCTGGGCAACCCCGCGAGCGCGTCCAGCAGTCCCACGGCGGGAGGTTAACCGATCATGAGGTGGGCCGCCAGACGACGCTCACGTACCAGCGGGACGGGCCGGCCGGTGGCTCGTACTCGTGGTAGATCGAGACGTCGCCCGTGCCCGCCGGGTGCCGGAAGCGATGTCGGGTCATGCCGGTGGCCCGGACCAGCAGGTCGGCCGCCTCCGCGGGCTCGAGTTCGCAACCGTACCGGCCGAGCAGGTCGAGGAAGTCGTCGAACGGCCGGTCGCGACGCCACGCGGCATGCTCCCAGGTGTCGTCGCGTGCGCGCTGGGCGATCACCAGGACCGCGTCGCCGGGCACCGGGAAGCCGTCGGGAAACGCCGGCGGCAGGCCGCGCCGGTCGAGCGCCTCCAGGAACGTGGCGCCGGTCAGGATGTCGGCGTCGGCGTCGTACTCGAACGGCGGCACGGGCGGATGTACCGGCTCCAGCCGTCCGTCGAGTCCGGCCGCGTCCAGCGAGTCGAGCACGGCCTGGACCACCCGGCGCGCGTAGCCGAAGTGCTCCTGCATGTCGATGTGCAGCACCGGGCCGGCGTCGCCGGGCAGGGCGGACGCCCAGCTCACCAGCGGGTCGGCCGGCTCGTCGGGGTGCGGGATCCGGCGGAGGGCGGCGGCGGCCGACCGCAGCGCGCCCAGCGCCGCGGCCTGGTCGCCCACCTCGCGCAGGGCCAGCGCCGTGCTGCCGGGCCGGCCCCTAACGTAGGAGATCAGCTCGCCTTCGTCCCGATCGATCACGCGTCGCATCCTGCCATCCGCCGCCGGGATTGTGGCGTG
>Ga0307508_10002003_pt1 | contig 22216 bp, 16 predicted proteins | sample 9_EM_MG_FD_203089 | JGI IMG/M metagenome (GOLD analysis project Ga0307508, IMG submission 203089) | Populus trichocarpa ectomycorrhiza microbial communities from riparian zone in the Pacific Northwest, United States - 9_EM | ecosystem: Host-associated > Plants > Roots > Unclassified | place...
TCCCCCGCACCGCCCGAGCCACCCGCGTCCCCGCCCCCGCCCTCGGCCCACTGTCCGACGCCCGCCGACGCGGATGCACCGTGTTGGCCAGGAGGATGACGAACGTGTCCGTGGCCGGGTCGAGGACCAGGGACGTCCCCGTGAACCCGGTGTGGCCCGCCGCACCGCGCCCCGCGAGCTCGCCCATGAACCACTTCTGGTCGAGGGCGAAGCCCAACCCCGGTGGGGTGAGGAGGAGTTCGACGAAGTCGGGGCCGAGGATGCGGGCGGGGCCGTACTGACCGCCCGCCAGGAGGGTCCGGCAGAAGATCGCCAGGTCGTGGCCCGTGGAGAACAGACCAGCGTGCCCCGCCACCCCACCGAGCGCCCACGCGTTCTCGTCGTGGACCACTCCCCGCAGCATCCCCCGCTCCGCCTTGGCCCACGGCCGCCGCTGGTCCTCCGTGGCCGCCGCCCCGGGGCAGGGCCCGAAACGCGTGGCCGTCATCCCCAGCGGCCGCGTGATGCCGTCGTGGACGAGGACGTCGAGCGGGCGGCCGGTGATGCGTTCCAGGACGTGCTGGAGGAGGAGCGGGTTGAGGTCGGAGTAGGTGTAGGTGCCGGGGACGCCGATGGGGACCTCGTTGCGGAGCAGGTCGAGGCGTTCCTCGTCGTCGGCGCAGTCGTGGAGCGGGAGTTCGGGACGCAGGCCCGAGGTGTGGGTGAGCAGTTCGCGGACGGTGATGCCGTAGGTCGCGGCCGCCGTGAAGTCCGGGAGATAGGCGCCCACCAGGGCGTCGATGCCCAGCGTGCCCCGCTCGATCTGCTGCACCGCCGCGACGGCCGTGAACAGCTTGGTGAGGGAGGCCAGGTCGAAGGGGGTGTCCATCCGCACCGGGACCCGGGCGTCTGGCGGGAGTTCCACGCCGGCGTCGGTCTCGGGGTCGTAGGCCGTGTAGCGGACGGCCCAGCCCGCCGCCTCCTCCACGGCGATCACCGGGCCCCGCCCGGCGACCAGGACGGCGCCCGAGGCCCAGGGGCGTTCGCCGTCGGTGAGGGCGTGGAACTCGTCGACGAGCCGACGGAGCTCCCCGGGGTCGAGCCCGGCCCGTTCCGGTGTGTCGCTGCGCAGTCTCGGTGCGCTCAGCTCTCCGCTCCCTCCACGCTCGCACGTCTGTTCCAAGGACGGCACATTCCCATGAAACAGGCAAGCGCTACCAGTGCTGCCGCCAGTTGGACGACCGCCATCGGGACCGCGGTGTCCTCTCCGGCCATCCCGACCAGCGGGGAGGCGATCGCACCGATGAGGAAGGAGGACGTCCCGAGCAGGGCCGACGCGGAGCCGGCGGCGCGCTTGGTGCGCAGCAGGGCCAGGGACTGGGCGTTGGGGAGGGTGATGCCCATAGCCGACATCAGGACGAAGAGCGCGGCGGCGATCGGCACCAGGCCCACCTCGCCGAAGACCCCGGTCGCCATCAGGAGCAGGGTGGCGGCCGCGGCCGTCACGATCAGCAGGCCCAGGCCCAGCACGCGGTCCAGCGAGACCCTTCCCACCAGCACCTTGCCGTTGATCTGGCCGACGATGACCAGCCCGACCGAGTTGATCCCGAACAGCAGGCTGAACGTCTGCGGCGAGGCCCCGTAGATCTCCTGGATCACGAACGGGGACGCCGAGATGTAGGCGAACAGCGCGGCGAAGGCGAAGCCGCCGGTGAGCAGGTAGCCGGCGAAGAGCGGGTCGGCGAGGAGCCGGCGCATCGAGTGCAGGGCCTCCCCGACGCCGCCGGTGTGCCGCTCGGCCGCCGGGAGGGTCTCGGGCAGCCTCACCCACACCAGGACCGCGAGGAGCGCCCCGATGACCGTCAGGACCACGAACACGCCCCGCCAGTCCGTCACCCTCAGGATCTGCCCGCCGATCAGCGGCGCCACGATCGGCGCGACCCCGCCGATCAGCATGAGGGTGGAGAAGAAGCGGGCCATCGCCACACCGTCGTACAGGTCGCGTACGACCGCGCGGGCGATCACTATGCCCGCGGCGCCCGCGAGGCCCTGCATCAGCCGGAAGGCGACCAGGAGTTCCACGGTCGGCGCGACGGCGCACAGCGCGGTGGCGACGACGTAGACCACGAGACCGGCGAGCAGCGGGCGCCTGCGGCCCCAGCGGTCGCTCATCGGCCCGACCACCAGCTGTCCGAGCGCCATGCCGAGCAGACAGGCGGTGAGGGTGAGCTGGACGGTGGCGGCGGGTGCGCGCAGGGAGTCGGTGACCTCCGGGAGCGAGGGGAGGTACATGTCCATCGCCAGCGGGGGCGTGGCGGTGAGGCCGCCGAGGAGCAGGGTGACGAACAGCCCGGTGCGGCGTACGGCCGCCTGCTCCAGCCTCGGCGTCGCCGCCCCCTGTGTGACCGCCCCGTGTGTCGGTGCGCCCTGCTCGGGCATGTGCCCCTCCCTCTCCATGAGATCCGGCACCTATGCTCTCAGCTCGTACAGGGTGGCGAGGGTCACGTGAGCGAGGGTGGAACCGGGATGACGGAGCAGAGCGTGCGCTGGGGGATTCTGGCGACGGGCGGGATCGCGGCCGCGTTCACCGCGGACCTGGTGGATCTGCCGGACGCGGAGGTGGTCGCGGTGGCCTCGCGCTCCGAGGACTCGGCGCGGGCGTTCGCGGAGCGGTTCGGGATCGGGCGGGCGTACGGCGACTGGAACGCGCTGGCCGAGGACGCGGACATCGATGTCGTGTACGTCGCCACCCCGCACTCGGCGCATCGCGCGGCCGCCGGGCTCTGCCTGACCGCCGGGCGGAACGTGCTGTGCGAGAAGGCGTTCACGCTCAACTCCCGGGAGGCGGAGGAACTGGTCGCCCTGGCCGCCGACCGCGGCAGCTTCCTCATGGAGGCCATGTGGATGTACTGCAACCCGCTGATCCACCGCCTGAAAGCCCTCGTCGACGACGGCGCGATCGGCGAAGTCCGCACCGTGCAGGCCGACTTCGGGCTCGCCGGGCCCTTCCCGCCCTCGCACCGGCTGCGTGACCCGGCGCAGGGCGGGGGCGCACTGCTGGATCTCGGCGTGTACCCGGTGTCGTTCGCGCACCTGCTGCTCGGTGAGCCCTCGGACGTCATGGCGAAGGCGGTGCTCTCCGAGGAGGGCGTCGACCTCCAGACGGGCGCCCTGCTCTCCTGGGACAGCGGGGCGCTCGCCTCCCTGCACTGCTCCCTCACCGGCGGCACCGCCACGACCGCCTCCGTCACCGGCTCGCGGGGCCGGATCGACATCCCGGACGGCTTCTTCCACCCGGACCGTTTCGTGCTGCACCGGGACGGCCGCGACCCCGAGGAGTTCACGGCCGACCCGGCCGACGGGCCCCGCAACAGCCTCAAGCACGAGGCGCGCGAGGTGATGCGGGCGCTGCGGGCCGGCGAGACCGAGTCCCCGCTGGTCCCGCTGGAGGGCACGCTCGCGGTGATGCGGACGCTCGACGCGATCCGGGACCGCGTCGGCGTCCGCTATCCCTCCGAGGACGCGCTCACACCTGCCTGAGCCCCTGGTTGCCGACCTCGGTGACGTAGGACGCGGCCGTCGAGATCGGCGCCCCGGGCCTGGTGACGTACGGCATGACCTTGAAGTCGGCCCGCGCCTGCTCACGGTCCAGCCGGATCGTGGCGTAACCGCGCCTGCCGTCGTAGTACTTCAGGTGCGGGTTGGCCGCCATGTACGTCTCCCAGGTGGAGAGGTGCTCGGCGCCGTCCCGCCCGCTGGAGATCGACGTGGGGACGATCTCGGTGCCGAGGGTGGCGGAGGACGGGTCGTCGAAGTCGTCCTTGATGTCGTAGGCGTAGCCGACGTGGACGTCCCCGGTGAGGACCATCAGGTTCTCGACGCCGGCCGCCTTGGCGCCGTCCAGGACGCGGCGGCGCGAGGCACGGTAGCCGTCCCAGGCGTCCATCGAGAGCCGGGCGACGGGCGCCACGTCCAGCTTGCGCTGGGAGAAGTTCACCTGCTGCGGTACGACGTTCCACAGCGCCCGGGAGGCGTGCCAGCCGTCGATCAGCCACCGCTCCTGCTCGTCGCCGGTGATGGTGCGCGCCGGGTCGTCGATCTCCGGTCCCGGCAGGTCCAGGCCGTCGCCGTAGGCCTGGTCGGAGCGGTACTGGCGGGTGTCGAGGATGTCGAACTGGGCGAGCCTGCCCCAGTGCAGCCGGCGGTACAGCTGCGCGTCCGGGCCGACGGGGAGCTGCGGGCTGCGCAGTGGCTGGTTCTCCCAGTAGGCGCGGTAGGCGCCGGCCCGGCGGAGCAGGAACTCCTCGGGCGGGACGTTGTTCTGGGGGATGTCGTCGGCGTAGTTGTCCTCGACCTCGTGGTCGTCCCAGGTGACCACGAAGGGGTGCGCGGCGTGGACGGCGATCATGTCGGGGTCGGTCTTGTAGAGGGCGTACCGCAGGCGGTAGTCCTCCAGCGTCATCGTCTCGTGGTTGAAGATGTCCGGCACGGTCCGGTCCGTGTAGTTCCGGAATCCGCCCACCGCGTTGACGGCGTACTCGTAGAGGTAGTCGCCGAAGTGGAAGACCGCGTCGACGTCGTCCTCGGCGAGATGGCGGTACGCCGTCCAGTAGCCGTCGGTGTACGCCTGGCAGGAGACCCCGGCGAAGGTGAACTGCTTCGGGCGGCTGCCGGGGGCCGGGGCGGTGCGGGTGCGGCCGGTCGCGCTGGTCCAACTGCCCACGCGGAAGCGGTAGTAGAAGAACCGGTCGGAGCCGAGGTGCTTCACCTCGACGTGGACGGTGTGGTTGAACTCGGGGTGTGCGGTGACCGTGCCGCGTCTGACGACGCGGCGGAATCTGTCGTCGTGCGCCACCTCCCAGTGGACCCGCACGCGTTCGGCCGGGAGGCCGCCGTCGGGCTGGTACGGGGTGGGCGCGAGGCGGGTCCACAGGAGCACGGAGGTGGGCAGCGGGTCGCCTGAGGCGATGCCGAGCGTGAAGGGGTCCTCGGTGATCTGTGCGGCGTCCAGCTCGGCGGCGCTCGCCGCGCCGGCGGCCGGCAGGTTCACGGAGAACGCGAGGGCCGCCGCGGCTGCGGTGACGGTCAGGAAGTGGCGGCGGCGCAAGTGGCGTGCGGCGGCGCGGAGTTCGGGGGCGTGCTGCGACGTGCGGGGGTCGAGAGTCATCCGGTCCTCCCCTGACTGATGGATGCAGAGACCAATTGGAGTGGTCCAGAACTACTCCTGATTGGCGCGTACACAACAGCCAGGTGTCGGACGAATGAGATCCAGGTGGCGGACTCTCGCCTACCCTGCGGCGCATGGATGACAGGCAAACTGCGAAGAGGGTCGCGGTGGTGACCGGCGCGGGCTCCGGGATCGGCCGCGCGGTCGCCGTGGAACTGCTGCGTACGGGCTGGTCGGTGGCGCTGGCCGGGCGGCGGACGGAGGCCCTGGAGGAGACGGCGGCACTCGCGCCCGAAAGCACCGAGGGCGCCTGCGCCGCCGTACGCACGGACGTCTCGCGACCCGACGACGTGGCCGCACTGTTCGCCGCCGCCGTGGAGCGGTTCGGGCGGGTGGACCTGCTGTTCAACAACGCGGGAACGTTCGGGCCCGGCGGGGTGCCGGTGGAGGAGCTGTCGTACGACGCGTGGCGGCACGTGGTGGACACCAACCTCAACGGGGCGTTCCTGTGCGCGCAGGCGGCGTACCGGCAGATGAAGGAGCAGGATCCGCGGGGCGGCCGGATCATCAACAACGGGTCCATCTCCGCCCATACGCCCCGGCCGCACTCCGTCGCCTACACCGCGACCAAGCACGCCCTCACCGGCCTCACCAAGTCGCTGTCGCTGGACGGGCGGCCGTACGGCATCGCGGTCGGGCAGATCGACATCGGCAACGCGGCGACCGACATGACCGAGCGGATGCGGGCCGGGGTGCTCCAGGCGAACGGGGAGGTCGTGCCGGAGCCCGTCATGGACGTGGCCGACGTGGCGCGCACCGTGCGGCACATGGCGGAGCTGCCGCTGGAGGCGAACGTGCAGTTCGCGACCGTACTGGCGACGGCGATGCCGTATGTGGGGCGCGGCTGAGCGCTGTGGGACGTGGCTGAGCGATGCGAGGCGTGGCCGAGCAGTCAACTTCCACAAGCGGAATATGTTCATCCGCCCCCGTCGGGGCCGGTCGGCGGCTTATGCTCATCACGTCTCCTCCACAAGAGCTCCACATATGGAGGAGTGGCGTTCCGACCGCCCGAGGGGGGCGCGCGGCGGCCGTCCACGGACCGGGTGGGGGTGGATCTCGGGTGGGACCCCGGGGTACGCACCGGTCCGAGGACGGCCGCCGCGCACATTCTCAGCTCTTGCACATCCCTTCTCAGCCCTCACACATCCCTTACTCACGGCCCCGCAATGCTGCGTCCCTACCTTGAGGGCGCGCCCACAGCGGGCGCCAAGAACCTTCGAGGAACGGGATGTTTGGCATCTATCTCAAGCGCGAGCTGGGGCGGCGCAAGAAGGCGGCCCTGGTCATCGCACTGGGTCTGGCGCTCGGTATCGCCCTGGTCATCACCGTCAACTCGGTGTCGGCCGGCATGACACAGGCTCAGGACAAGGTCCTGAAGTCGCTGTACGGCCTCGGCACCGACATGACCGTCACCAAGGCCAGGTCGGCCCCCACGGACAGCAGTTCGGGCAGACCGAACTTCCAGTTCGACGCCAATTCCAACGACAGCGACGACACACAGAGCTCCGACCGCGTGATGACTCAGGGTGGTCAGGCCCTGGCGTCCTCGGTGGTCACCAAGGTCTCCTCGCAGAAGGGCGTGTCCAGTGCGGTCGGCGCGCTGACCCTGAACGTCACCAAGGTCGACGGCTCCTTCACCCAGGGCAAGGCGCAGAGCTCCAGCGGCAGTTCCAGCAGCAGCGGCAACAGCCAGGGCGGGCCCGGCGGCGGCCAGGGCGGCGGCAGCGGCAACAGCACCGCCGCGCCGCAGGTGCAGGGCGGTGGCGCCAACTTCGACGTGAACTCCTACTCCGTGGCCGGAGTGGACGTCAGCGACCAGACGCTCGGCCCGCTGGCCGGCTCGAAGATCACCACCGGCAAGGCCTTCACCGCCGCGCAGAGCAACGCGAAGGTCGCGGTCGTCAGCAAGTCGTACGCCAAGGAGAACTCGTACAAGGTCGGCAAGACCTTCAAGATCTCCGGCACCAAGTACACGATCATCGGCATCGCGACGCCCGACAGCAGCGACTCCACCACCGACGTCTACCTGCCGCTCAAGCAGGCGCAGACCCTCGCCGACGCCAAGAACCAGGTCACCACGATCTACGTCAAGGCGACCGACTCCAAGCAGATCGACTCGGTGAAGTCGGCGATCCAGAAGAACGTCTCCGGTACGACCGTCACGACCTCCGCCGACCTCGCGGAGACCGTCTCCGGCTCGCTGTCCACCGCCTCGAACCTGGCGACCAGCGTCGGCAAGTGGCTGTCCATCGCGGTGCTCGCCGCCGCCTTCCTGGTGGCCGCGCTGCTCACCTCCTCGTCGGTCTCCCGCCGGGTGCGTGAGTTCGGCACCCTGAAGGCGCTCGGCTGGCCGAGTCGCCGGGTGACCCGGCAGGTCGTCGGCGAGTCGATCGTGAACGGTCTGCTCGGCGGTGTCCTCGGCATCGGCCTGGGCCTCGCGGCCGCCTACGCGGTGACCATGGTCAGCCCCAAGCTGACCGCGCAGCTCGGCAGCACCGGCGGTGGCGGCGGCGCGGGTGGCGGCCCGGGCGGTGGCGGCGGCCCCGGCCAGCAGTCCACCCAGAACACCATGGAGATCGCGCTGTCCGCGCCGGTCTCGATGACCACCATCGCGCTCGCGGTGGGCCTCGCGGTGGCCGGCGGTCTGATCGCCGGCGCGATGGGCGGCTGGCGTGCCTCCCGGATGCGGCCGGCGGACGCGCTGCGCAGCGTGTCGTAGGGCCGGGCAGGCCCCAGCCCTCTTGAGCCGGGGCGCCGTGTCCGTTCCCCCCGAGGCACGGCGCCCCCCTTCTTCCTCTATGGAGCACCCCATGTACAGACTCACCGGCGTCACCAAGCGCTACTCGCGCGGCAAGGAGACGGTGGAGGCGCTGCGCGGTGTCGACCTCACGATCGAGGACGGCGACCGGCTGGTCATCCAGGGCCCGACCGGCGGCGGCAAGTCCACGCTGTTGCAGATGATCGGCGGCCTGGACCGTCCGACCGAGGGCAGCGTCGAGCTGGACGGCGTCGACCTCGCGAAGATCAGCGAGGCCAAGCTGACCCGGCTGCGCGCCGAGAAGATCGGCATCATCTTCCAGTCGTTCAACCTGATCCCGACGCTGACCGCGCAGGAGAACGTCGAGACGGCCCTCGTGCCGCTCGGCGTGAAGCCGGCCGAGCGGCGCGAGCAGGCGGCCGAGGCCCTGCGGTCCGTGGGCCTCGGCGAGCGCCTCACCCACGCGCCGTCCGAACTCTCCGGCGGCCAGCAGCAGCGCGTCGCCATCGCCCGTGCCCTCGTCAAGAAGCCGAAGGTGCTGCTCGCCGACGAGCCCACGGGCAACCTCGACGAGTCGATGCGCGACGAGATCATGGCGCTGCTGGAAGGGCTGTGGCGGGAGCACGGTCTGACGTTCATCATGGTCACCCATGACTCGTCGATCGCGCGCCGGGCGCCGCGGCTGGCGACCATCAAGGCGGGGCAGATCACGCTGACCGAGCAGCTTCAGCCGGAGCAGTCGCTGGCTCAGTACTAGTCGTTCGAGTCGTTCGCCTGCGGGCCGGTGGGGGCTGGTCGCGCCCCTACGCGGTCGCGCACCTTCGCGGTCGGGCCGTTCACCGTTCCAGAAGCCTGTCGACCTCGGTCAACTGCTCGGCGGTGAGCGGCCCCTTCTCGATCGCGGAGGCGTTCTGCTCGGCCTGGGCGACGGAACGGAACCCCGGGATCGGAACCGTCCGCGGGCTGCGGGCCCAGATCCAGGCCAACGCGCCCTGGGCGAGCGTACGGCCGTCGCTGGTGAGGATCTCCTTGAGCGCGTCGATGCGGGCCAGCCACTCCGGGTCGGCGGACGTGCCGTCGCCGAAGCCCTGGAGCCAGGCCGGCGGCCTGCTGCGGATGTCCCCGGCGTCCTGCGGCCCTTGACGCTTGCCCGCGAGCAACCCCATGGCCAGCGGGCTGCGGTTGATGCTGGCGAGCCCCAACTCGTCGCAGAGCGCGAGCATTTCGGGGGCGTCCTGCATGACGTTCAACGCGTGCTGTACGGCCGCGCAGTGCTCCCCCTCGGCGAACACGGCGGCGCGGGCCGGGTCGTCGGTGCTCCAGGCGTAGGCGCGGATGAGCCCCTCGCCGACCAATTCCTCGCAGACGTCCCGGAGTTCGGCCGCGGGCGCCGGGTCGAGGTCGGAGAGGTGCAGCTGGTAGAGGTCGACGTGGTCGGTACCGAGGCGGTCGAGGGACGCGGTGAGCGCGCGGCGGACGTAGGCCGGAGAGTCGTCCTTGTCGGTGAGGGTGCGGCTGTCCTCGTCGAAGACGTTGCCCCACTTGGTGGCGAGGACGATGTCGTCGCGGCGCTTGCCCAGCGCACGCCCCAGGACCCGCTCGCTGTGCCCGGCCCCGTAGGTGTCGGCCGTGTCGAAGAAGGTGATGCCCAGGTCGAGGGCGCGCCGGACCGCCCGTACGGACTCCTCGTCGTCGACCTTGCCCCAGCCGAGGGGCTGGCCGTCGGCGGACTGCCATTCGCCGCCGATCGCCCAGCAGCCGAAGCCGAGTGCGCTGACCTCGATGCCGGAACGGCCGAGAGTGCGTGTGATCTCCATGTCTGCGAACGCTAGGGGTTGGAGTGCACGCGAAGGCAAGGGTTTTGGTGGAGGTCGCTCTCGAACGGCTATGCCTGGCCGGTCTCGAAACGGGAGATCCGGCCGTCCTCGACCTCGAAGTGCCACCGGGTGCGCATCTCACCCCAGGCGTCGTTGCGGTAGCGGGCGATGAGGACGCGGCCGCCCCGGGACTCGTTGTCGACGTCCATGTGGCCGTTGGAGGAGAAGATCTCCCGGTCGATCCAGTCGTCGAGGTCGCGGTCGCTGCCGTCGTCCGCCATGGTCGCGCCGGGCGCGAGGAGCGCCAGGAAGGCCTCACGGTCATGGGCGTTGACGGCGGTGACGAAGGCGCGGACGGCCGGGTCGCTGAGTTTGGCGGTCTGAATCGTCATGGCAGCCAGACTCACACCGCGCCCGCGAGGCCGCCACCCGAACGGCGGCGCGGGTGTCCCGGGCGGGTGTGAGCGGTGCGACGGTGGAAACCCGTGTGGTTCCGTCTTTTTCCGGGAGTTCACTGTGACCGCTTACCACCGACATGATCTGGGCCTGCTGCTGCTCCGGCTGGGAGCCGGAGGGGTACTGGCCGCCCACGGGGCGCAGAAGCTCCTCGGCTGGTTCGGCGGGGGCGGCATCGAGGGAACCGGCCAGTTCATGGAGTCCGTCGGCTACGCACCGGGCAGGGCGAGCGCCACGGCGGCGGGCCTGGCCGAGGCCGGCGGTGGCACCCTGCTCGCGCTGGGCCTCGCGACCCCCGCGGCAGGCGCGGCGGCGGCCGGGGCGATGGCCGGCGCGTCCGCCGTACACGCCCCCAACGGCTTCTTCAACCAGAGCGGCGGCTACGAGTACGCGGCCACGCTCGGCCTGACGGCGGCCGGCCTCGCGGTCACGGGCCCTGGCCGGCTCTCCCTCGACCACGCCCTCGGCCACACGGTCAACCGGAGCTGGATGGTGCCGGCCGCACTGGGGGCGACGGGGTTGGTGACGGCACTGATCGTGGGGGCGCGGCAGCGGCGGCTGCGGGAGAAGGAGGACGGGGAGCAGGAGGCGCTGTTCGAGGAGTCGGAGGCGTTGTACGGGGAGTAGGTGGGGTTGGTCGGGGAGCAGGTGAGGTCGGTCGGGGAGCAGGTGGGGCTGCGGCGATGAGGGCGCTCGTGTCCGGTGCGCGCGGGCGCCCGTGGCAAGCTGCGCCGCATGAGTGACCACGGCACACCCCCGGACCTCTGGACCTCCGTCGACGCCCTGTGGGCCTGGCTGGAGGCCGACCAGCCGGTAGGCGGCCGCGAGGGTCTCCTCCTGCGCATGCTGAAGCTGTCCGAGGAGGTCGGCGAGGTCTCCGAAGCGATCATCGGCGCGACCGGCCAGAACCCCCGCAAGGGCGTCACCCACACGTGGGAGGACGTACAGGGTGAGCTGTGCGACGTGGTGATCACGGCCCTGGTGGCCCTGCGGACGCTGACGCCGGACACGCGGGAGGTGTTCGCGCGGCATCTGGCCAGGGTGACGGAACGCTCGCTGGGGACGGCGAGCGCGTCCTAGCGACGTACCGAGAACCCCCTACGACTCCGGGTCCTGCCGAGGCCGCGTGCCCGCCGGGCTGGCCAGGCCCAGTCGCGTGAGGAACTGCTGGAGCGTGAACGCCGCCATGCCGAGAGCCACGGCGTTGCCCGGAACCTCGGACGGCTCCACGGTGAGGCCCGGCAGGGAGCCGGGCATGACGTGGTCGGGGAGTTCGTCGCGTACGGCGGGGACGAGCCACTGGGCCAGGGCCGTGGAGGTCCAGCCGGTGAGGGTGACGCTGGGTATGTTGAGCAGGTTCACCAGGTCGCCGAGGGCCGCCGCGAGGTAGCGCGAGGTGCGCAGGACCAGCTCCTTCAGCGCCGGGTCGCCCGCGGCGAGACCGTCGGCGACCGCCTCGACGAAGTCGCGCTGCCGTGGCTGCCCGAGCGTGGGGTGGTCCGGGTCGATCTCGGCGAGCGTCGTGTGCAGACCGGGGGCGCCGAGATACGCCTCGACACAGCCGCGCCGGCCGCACCGGCACGCTCTGCCGTCCAGCTGGAGGAGCGTGTGGCCCCATTCCCCGGCGTTGTTGGTGGCGCCGCGCAGCAGTGACCCGTCGATGGCGATGCCCGCGCCGACGCCGGTGCCGAGGTTGACGACGGCCATGCTGTCGACGACGCGTCCGACGCCGAACCACATCTCGGACAGGACGACCGCCTTGAGCGGGTTGTCGACGTACACGGGGGCCGGGAGGACCTTCTCCAGCAGCTCCTCGATGCGCACGTCGTGCCAGTCCCAGTTGGGCGCGAAGACCGAGACGCCGGCGTCGGGATGGACGTGCCCCGGCATGCTGACCCCGACGCCGAGGATGCGCTCCGGCCCGACTCCCCCGTCCGCGACGGCCGCCTGAATCGCGCGGACGATGCCGTCGACGACGTACGAGGGGTCGTTCTCGTGCTCGTCGAGCGCGACCTCACCGTGCCCGAGCGTGCCGAGCGCGAGGTCGTACACCGTGGCGTCGACGTAGGTCTCGGCCACGTCGACGCCGACGATGCGGCCGCGCTCGGGGTCGATGGTGAGCCGCTCCTGCGGCCGTCCCCCGGTGTTGTTCTCCACGGTGGCGACGCGCAGGACGCCTTCGGAGAGGAACTCGGTGGCGATGGTCGCCACGGTCGCCGGGCTGAGTCCGGTGTGCCGGGCGAGCTCCTGCCGGGCGGAAGGCCCAAGTTCGAACAAAGCGTGCAGAACCTCGAAACGGTTCTCGCTCCGCAGATCCCGGGCCGTGCGCCGCGCCACCGTGCTCCCTCAGTCGTCTCGTCGTCTCAGTCGTCCGGAGCCTCCAGCCGCAGTGTGCGGAGTTCCGGACTGCCCGGTCCTGCGGTGCCCCGCACGAGCAGGGTGAGCCCGGACCAGCCTGGCGGAACCCATAGTATGTTCGAATCTCCGCCGGAGAAGGCGGGCCGGTCTCCGACCCAGACCCGACCCAGGCACTCCCCCGCGGCCCACCCTGTCACGCGGATCTGTGTCCCGGCCGGCCGCACCGCGAAGCCCTTGTCGGACGGCGGCAGATGCGACGGATCGACGTCGAGCCACGCCTCCTCGCCGGGCTCCAGGGCCAACGGCAGCCGGATGTCGTACCGCTCGGGGGCGGCGGGGTCGGCGGGATCGGCATCGGCGGCGAACCCCGTCAGTACGTCGTCGTCCTGTACGGCGCACGTCCAGTCCGTCACCGATTCCAGGCCGAGCAGTTCGGCGCGCAGGCCGCCCCCGCTGGGGTGGTGCGGCAGCGTGACGGAGACCCGGTGGGTCCCGGCGGGCAGCAGGACCCAGGGGTCCTCGGCGTGCACGGTGAACGACTCACCGCCGTCCACGCTCACCCGCACCGGCTCGACCACGCCCCGCAGGTGCAGCGCCGACGCGGTGGCCGACCGGATGTCGCGGCGGTAGGTGACGGGGATACCGACCCGGGTACTGCTCCAGCCGCCGAGCCCCCGGACGGCCGCGGGCAGACCCGCCCAGTGACCGTGCACCGTCCACAGCGCCGACACGTCCGTCACGTCCCGGACCGCCCACAACGAACCGAGCCCACGCAGCGCGCCGAGCCGGAGCGCCGACAGCCGCGCGTCGTCGAAGTTCGCGTGCCCCCAGATCTCCACGACGGCCTCGACACGGACCCGACCACTGGCTTCCCGGACATCGATCCGCTCCGCCGCACCGAACCCGGCGATCGTGGGATGCACCCGCCCGCCGACCGACAGGTCGACGATGTCCGCCGCGCCGACGAGCAGCAGTTCGTCAACTCCCGTCAGATCAGCGGTGGTTCGGTAGATCCCACGCCCCCGGTACACACCGAGCGCCTCCAGCGCCGGCGGCAGCTCATGCGCACCGGCCCGCTCCTCGCGCGCCTCGACCGCCCGCCGCCGCACGTCCCGTACGTCAACGGCCGGCGCCGCACTCGTCCGGGGCGGTGCGTCGGCCGACGGCACCGTCCCCTCGCGGTCCGCCGCCCGCAGTCGTACGGCGTCCCCCGGCGCCAGCGCGACCAGGGTCAGCCCCTCGACCGTCACCCGCTCGGGCACGCCGGCCGCCGGTGCCGGGATCTCGACCCGGTTGCCGCCGAGGACGACGGTGACCGGCACCTCGGAGGAGAACGTCAGCACGCCGTCCGCCGCGGCCACCAGGTCCGCGGAGGCCAGGGTGAGCGTGCCGTCGTACCCCCAGGCCTGCATCGGTACGTCCGTCAGCATCAGCGGGCACGAGTCCGCGGCGACGGCGACCGGGACGCCGTTCACGACGGCCGTGCCCGGTGCCGAACCTGCCGTACCTGCCGTGCCGAGATGCGGTACGGCGATGAGCTGCCCGCCTCCGTCGAGGTCCCGGGCCGACGGTGAGGAGCTGGTCGGGAAGTCGGCGGTGACCGGCACCCGGGGCACGGACGAGCCGGCGAGCGCCAGCCGGGAGCCCAGGGTGTCGATCACGCGCGCGAGCAGCTGGGCCTGGGCGTACTCGGGGCGTTCGGTGCCGGTCGAGGAGACGTAGCCGCCGAAGTCGTAGCCGTGGCTCATGAGGTTGCCGGGGGCGCCCCAGTTCCCGGTGGACGGGGTGTAGCCGAAGTTCCAGCCGGACGACTGGAGATAGGGCGCGATCAGCGAGGCGCCGCTCGCCAGCAGCCGCCGTAGCGTGCGGTGGCGGCGGTTGGTCTCGGTGATGAGCAGGGGCAGTTCGCGGTCGGCCAACACCTGGGCGTAGCGCCGGACTTCGGGCTCGATGTCCGGGGAGTCGTCGTCCGGGTAGAAGTTGCACGCGGGGATGATTCCGGGGACGTCTCCGGTGGCTCCCTCGATGTCCCCCTGCCCGGAGCAGGCGATGAGGGGCACGGTGATGCCGTGACGCAGGGCCTGGTCGCGCAGGGCGGTCAGGTAACCGGCGCGGTCCTCGCAGTCGAAGAAGTCGAGCTCGTTCTCCAACTGCACCATGATGACGGGCCCGTTGGCCGGGTACTGGCGCTCGGCGAGGAGTGGCAGCACCTGGTCGAACCAGGCGGTGACCTGCGCTAGGAAGCGCGGCTCGTTCTGACGGACCCTCAATTCCCGGTCCAGGCCCAGCCAGGCGGGCAGCGCGCCGCCGTCCCACTCGGAGCAGATGTAGGGGCCGGGGCGGGCGATGACGTACAGCCCGGTCTCCTGCGCGAGGTCCAGGAAGGCGGCGACGTCCCGCCGGCCCGCGAAGGACCATCGGCCGGGCGCCAACTCGTGGAAGTTCCACGGCAGATAGACGTCCACACAGGTGTAGCCGGAGTCCCGCACCTGTTCGAGTCGGGCGCGCCACTGCTCCCGCGGCAGACGGAAGTAGAACAGGGAGGCGCACAGCACGACTCGCTCGGTGCCCTCGATCCGGATGCCCCGGGCGTCGAGCTCGACGGCGCTGCTGACTGTTGTCGGACGACTCACTTGACTCCCGCGCTTCCGCCGCTGATGTCCATCTCGTACAGGTACCGCTGGCCCAGGTAGTAGACGGCGATCATCGGCAGCGTGAGCAGGATCGAGCCGACCATCACCAGGTTCCACGGCGGCGGCTGGCCCGCCACTGCCGTCGTGGTGATGTACTGCACGCCCAGCGCCAGCGGCATCTTCGACTCGTCGTTGAGGTAGATCAACGGCCCCATGAAGTCACCCCAGTTGTACGTCAGCGTGAAGATGCCGATCGCGATCAGCACGGGCCACAGCATCGGCAGCATGATGCGCCGGTAGATGCCGAAGAACCCGAGCCCGTCGACCATGGCGGCCTCGTCGAGCTCGCTGGGCAGGCGGGAGACGAACTGCCGAACCAGGAAGACGTTGAAGGCGTTGGAGAAGAAGTTCGGCACGATCAGCGGCAGATAGGTGTTCACCCAGCCCAGGTCCTTGAACAGGATGAACTGCGGGATCATCGTGATCTGCGTCGGGATCATCATCGTCGCGATGACGACGAGGAACATGACGTTCTTGCCGGGAGCCCGCAGCCGCGCGAACGCATACCCGACAAGACCGCTCGACACCATCTGCCCGATGACCGAACCGAGCGCGATGATCAGGGAGTTGACGAGGAACCGGCCCATCGGCAGGTCGCCGCCGAAGACCTTGGTGAAGTTCCGCCACTCGAACTCGTGCGGGAGGATCGTGAACGCGTTGGTGCTCACGGTGTGGTCGGTCGACAGCGCGATCGACACGGCGAACACCAGCGGCACGGACAGCACCGCCGAGACGATGATCAGGGTCGCGTAGGTGAACGGGGTCGCCTTGAAGACCCCGAGGACGCGGGCCGTACCGCCCGGGGGCTCCTCGTCCTTGCCTGCCTGGCCGCCCCGTTGGGGTGCGACGGTGGGTGCGAGCGTCGCCATCACTTCACCTCGGTCTCGTAGAACACCCAGCGGCGGGTGGTGCGGAAGGCCAGCAGGGTGAACACCAGGATCACGGCGAACAGCAGCCAGGAGATCGCCGAGGCGTAGCCCATGTGGTAGTAGGAGAAGGCCTGGTCGAAGAGGTACGGCACCATCGTCTGGCTGGCGTTGTAGGTGCCGGGCTGAGAGGCCTTCGGCATCAGGATGTACACCTGCGAGAAGACCTGGAACGCCCCGATGAGCCCCATCACCAGGTTGAAGAAGATGACCGGGGTGAGCTGCGGGACCGTGATGGACCAGAACTGCCGCACCGGTCCGGCGCCGTCGATCTCGGCGGCCTCGTACAGCTCCCGCGGGATGCCCTTCATGGCGGCGAGCAGCAGGACGGTCGCGCTGCCGGCGCCCCACAACGACAGCAGGATGAGCGCGTACTTGACCCAGCTGGGGTCGAGCAGCCACTGCGGCCCCTTGATCCCGACCCACCCGAGGACGTCGTTGAGCGGGCCGGACGGGGCGAGCACGACCCGGAAGGCGAGCGAGGCGGCCACCAGGGGTACCAGCGTGGGCAGATAGATGAGCGTGCGGAACAACTTGCGGGCCCGGACCTGCTTGTTGAGCAGATTGGCCAGCCACAACCCCACGAGCAGTCCCAGCGGAACGGAGACCGCCGAGTAGAAGAGGGTGTTCCCGAGGGCCTTCCAGAAGACGGGATCCTCGGTGAGCAGCTTGGTGTAGTTGTCCAGGCCGACCCACTTGGGCGGGGTGAAGGAGTCCCAGTCCGTCATCGAGAAGTAGATCGAGGACACCATCGGCCCGAGCAGGAACGCGAGGAACCCGATCACCCACGGTGAGACGAAGACGTAGAACCAGAGCGCCTCACGGCGCCGCAACCTCGACATGGCCATGGGCGGTCATCCCGCGGACTTGATGATGGACTCGAGGTTCTTCTGGAGCGCGGTGAGCGCCTTCTTGGCGCTGCGCTCCTTGCCGAGCCAGAAGTCGGCGGTCGCGGTGTCGATGGCCGCGAGCATCTCGTTCCATTCAGGAATGAACGGCGCCTTGAAGAGGAACTCGCTCGACTCGGCGAACACCCCCATGTTCACGTCCGACTTCATCCACGCCGGCTTGAGGAACGCCTCGCTCTTCTGCACCTCGAGGTTGGCGGGCACGTCCTCGGCGGCGGCGATGATCTGCGACTGGGCCGAGGGCGAGGTGAGGAAGTCGATCGCCTTGAAGGCGTTGTCGGGGTTCTTCGCGGTACGGGAGATGGCGAGACCGCTGCCGAACGAGGCCACGGCCTGCTTCTTGCCGCGCCACATCGGCGCGATGTCCCACTCGAACTTGGACTCCGCCTGCCCGGCGATGGCCCAGAACCCGGTGGCGTTGACCGCGACGGTGCCGGCCGCGAAGGCCTGGTCGCCGCCGACGTCGGTGCCCATGTCGGCGTACTGCGCCTTGGTGGGCACGACGCCGTGTTTGAAGATCAGGTCACCGACCCACTGAAGCGCCTCGACGACCTCGTCGCTGTCCGCGGTCGGCTTCCCGTCGGCGTCGATGATGGCGCCACCGTTCTGGTACGCCATGCTCCACCACTGCGGCCACCAGCCGGCGCCGCCGTACCCCCAGGTCTTCCCCTTCTCGGTCAGCTCCTTGAAGGCATCGAGGGTGTCGTCCCAAGTCCAGTCGGCGGTAGGCGCCTTGATGCCCTTCTTCTCAAAGAGGGTCTTGTTGTAGTAGACGATCATCGCGCCGGACCGGTCCGGTATCGCGTAGAGCTTGTCCTCGTACGAGTAGAGCGACCCGATCGTCCCGAACCGCTGCGTCAGATCCAGCCCCGCGCTCTTGGCGAGGTCGTCGAGCGGCCGGAGCTGGTTCTTGCTGGAGTACACGTTGACGTTCTCGGCGACCTGCATGATGTCCGGGCCGTTGCCGCCCGCGATCATCGTCTGCACCTTCTGCGCGTACGACTCCGACGGGATCAGCTGGAGCTTCACCTTCAGCTCGGGGTACTTCTTGACGAGCAGGTCGATGCGCTTCTGGTACGTCGCCCGGTCGGTCTCCCCACCCCACACCGTCATCACCAGCGGGCCATCACTCGACCCACTGCCGGACCCGCACGCCGTCAGCGTGATGACCCCCGCCGCGACCCCCAGCCCCAGAAAACCCCGCCGCGAAAACTGCGCCCTGTCAAGCGTCATGGCACTGCCCTTCCTTGAAGCATGCACACGCCCTGGAGACGCCCGGGTGATCAGGTCGGGCTTCGAATGGCGGTTAAACTAACGGTCGTTTTAAGTCATCGGCAAGACCTTGTTTCACATAGGTTTCAGTCGTTACCTCGACCCTACGGCGCCGCAAATACGGGCATCACGACTGTCGTTGCAGGTGGAGTGCGGGGCACCTGGACGACAGTCGGCCGCTTCGCACCCTTCCCTTGACACAGGCGTGACGTGCGGGGAGCTTGAGTCTCGATCGAGCAGGCCATGATCAGAACCGCACTTCGCCGGTCAACTCGAACCTCGCACCCGCGTACCGCGAACTGCACAGCTGGTCAGGCCAGTTGGCCCCGTACATCGATGAATCCAAGACACCCACGCCGAACTCGACACCACCCACTCAGCGTCCGCAGACCTACGTAGGACGATGTGCTGCCCCAAGCCGGAAGAAATTCGCAGCAACGGTCTACGGAGGTGACTCGCAGGTACGACGTGAGCAGTACCCGGCCCCACCTCGGAGATACCCCCTCTCCGTACGGACGGCCCACCCGACTGGCCAAGTGACCCCAGGTCAACACCGTCAACCGGTCTCCCCAACACGACGTCGCCGCCACCCGCGCCGTGACATTGCGAGGCTATGCACGCTCAGCCGCGTGCACGTACCGTGACCATGCGTAGGCAGGTGCACATCGGGGAGCACCATGGATCCAGCGAGTTTGGCAACCACTGCGGCCGTGACACTCGTATCGACCCTCACCACGGAAACCTGGGAGCGTGCCCGGGCTGCCGTAGAGCACTGGTGGGGACAACGGCATCCTCAGGAACCGGACAACGTGGGCAACCAGTTGGAGTTGGTCCGCCGGGAGGTCCTGAGGGCACGGCTGGAGAACGACGACGAGGCTCAGGTCACCCTGGCCATCCGTTGGCAGGGCGAACTGGAGCAGTTGCATCGGAGGCGCCCGGCCGTCGCAGACGAGTTCCGGCAACTGGTCGATCATGAACTGCGCCCCGTCCTGACCTCAGAAGAACGACGGTACGTGAGCGAGCTGACCGAGCTGCTCCTCAAGCCTCCCGCGGCCTCCCACTGGACCTCGCGCCACTACCTGGGCCCCACCGCCGTGACGGTCACGCGCACCCTTCCTCGTCGCAACCCGTTCTTCACAGGCCGTGACGAGGAACTGCGCAGAATGACCGAGTCGATCGGCCGAGCCATGGAGCGGGGGACCTCCGCCGTCCACACCATCGACGGCATGCCCGGCGTCGGCAAGACAAGCCTCACCGTGCATCTCGCCCATGACCTCGCCGATCAATTCCCCGACGGACAGCTGTTCGTATCGCTGCACGGCCACACGCCCGGCCGGCTCCCTGCCCGGCCGTTCGCCGTCCTGGGCGACCAGCTGAGCCGGCTCGGTGTCCCCACACCACACCTGCCCCCGGACCAGGACGGCCGATCGGAGTTGTGGCGCGGCCTTCTCCACGACAAGAGGATGCTGATCATCCTCGACGACGCCACGGGGCACGGCCAGGTACGGCCACTGCTGCCGGGAGACGGCCGATGCCTGGTTCTCATCACCAGCCGACGTCGTCTGACCGCTCTTCCGGAGACGGAGTGCCTGTCGCTCGACACGCTGCCTCACGAGGAGGCGTGTCGGTTGTTCGTCCGGCTCATGTCGCGTCCCCTACGGCCGCAGGAGGAAGGCGCCGTCGGTGAACTGGCCCGGTTGTGCGGTTGTCTGCCGCTGGCCATCGCGCTGCTCGCCGGAAAGCTGCGGCATCATCCGTCCTGGGACACAACAGATCTCGTGGACGATCTGGCCTCGGCGCAGCACCGGTTGGCCCAGTTCCGGGCGGAGGACGTGTGGATCGGAGCGGCCTTCGATCTGTCGTACCGCGATCTTCCGCCCGCTCGGCAGCGTCTGCTCCTCCGCCTCGGCCTGCACGTCGGCAGCGACATGGACTCCCACGCGGCAGCGGCGTTGGGAGACATCCCGCTGTCGGAGGCTCGTGAGGGCCTGGAGGCCCTCTACGCGGACCACCTGCTGGACGAGCCGGCCCGCGGCCGCTACCGCATGCACGATCTGCTAAAAGATCACGTCCGCAACCACGCGGCCCAGGACCCGCCGGACGAAACCCGGCAGGCCATCGAGCGTCTGCTGGATTACTACGAGACGACCGCGGAAGCCGCAGATCGGCAACTGGCGCCCCAGCGGCGCCCGCCGGACCCGACGGTGCCCCCACCCCGATCCCCCGTCCCCAGCCTGCCCGACCGACGGGCCGCGCTGGAGTGGATGCGCGGCGAACACGCCAACCTGCTCGCCTGTGCCGCCAGGGCATCCGCCCAGGCCCAGCACCCTCGTGTCATCCGCCTGGCCTTCGCCATGGACGCCTTCCTCCGCCAGGTGGGCCCCTGGGAGCAGGCCCTGGCCCTGCATCGGGCCGCGGTAGCCGCAGCGCAGCTCATGGGAACGGTGCCGTACGAGGCACGTGCCCTGAGGAACCTCGGCGCCATGCTCTATCTGACCGACAACTACGCCCAGGCCACGGGCACGTTGGAGCGCGCGCTCACCCTCTTTCAGAACCTCAGCGATCTGCACGGTCAGGCTGGAGTCCTCAAGGACCTGGGGGTCGTGCACAGCCTCACGGACGACTACGGCCGCGCGCTCGAACTACTGGGCCAAGCCTGTACGACGTACCGCGGTCTCGGCGACCGGGCCAGCGAGGCACGGGCGATGAGCCAGCTCGCAAGCGTGCAACGACTCACCGACGACTACTCGGGGTCACTCGGAACGCTCCAGGAGACCCTGGCCATTCACCGTGCTTCCGGGGACAGGTTCGGCGAGGCCGGAGTGCTCGCCCAGATCGGCGGAGTCCTGCGCCTGCGCGGCCTCCACCAGCGGGCCGTCACCGTACTGGAACCCGCCTACGACCTGTGCCACGAAGTAGGCAATCGGTACAGCGAGGCAGTGGCGCTCAAGGAGTTGGGGGTGGTGTACCGGCTCACCGATGACGTCACCAGGGCCATGGGCCTGCTGACGAAGGCACTGGCCATCTATCGCAGCCTCGGGGACCGTTTCGGCGAGGCCGGCACGCTCACCCATCTCGGCGTCGTGCAGGGGCTGAGGGGAGAGCGCGAAGGAGCGACCGATCGATTCCGGCAAGCACTGGCCATCCACACGGAACTCGGCAGCCGCCACGGCGAAGCCATCACCCGCAACAAGTGGGGAATCGTCCTGCGCACCTTCGGTGATCTGACCGGCGCCCGCTACCAGCACACACGAGCCCTCCGGCTCGCCCGCGCCGTTCCCAGCCTCATGGAGGAGGCACGCGCACTCGAAGGGATCGGCCGGTGCGACCGGCATCGGAGCGGACAGAGCCAGGATTCGACCGACCAGCATCTGCGGCAGGCATTGGCCATCTACCAGCGCATCGGGGCCGGCGAGGCACTCACCTTCGCCAACGGACTTTCGTGAGCAATGGACGGGCTCACCAGGGGTCAGAGATACGGAATCAGCCCTCGCAGGGGACTCGGACCACGACGGCTGCTGTCGACACCTCTCTGTCAGCCTTGACCTCTCACAGCCCTCGCTCCCAATTCGGCAGGAGTTCACCATGTGGTGGTGGCGGTACATGGTGGCGCGAAACTGTCCTTCATCCCGGTCCCGGCCACGCCGTGATTGCCCGTCACAAGCGGACTCCACTACGCTACGCCTCAGAACGAACACCACTCTGCGACCGGGCTCCGCTCGGCGTGGAACCTCCTATGGCCGTCCCCCAAGGATTTGGGGTCGGCCATAGCTGTTTGTGCACCCAAGGGGAAGGTCTTGCACCTGTGCTATCTCGATGAGT
>Ga0307508_10002004_pt1 | contig 22212 bp, 19 predicted proteins | sample 9_EM_MG_FD_203089 | JGI IMG/M metagenome (GOLD analysis project Ga0307508, IMG submission 203089) | Populus trichocarpa ectomycorrhiza microbial communities from riparian zone in the Pacific Northwest, United States - 9_EM | ecosystem: Host-associated > Plants > Roots > Unclassified | place...
CATCGGCAAGTGGATACGGGATACCAGCGCCGATACCGCCAACCGGCAGGTGGTGGGCGTGGTGGAAGATTATAACTTTCTTTCTTTGAAACAGCAGATGGACGGCCTGGTCATTTCACCCAACGACGATGCACGGGTAGCGGTGATAAAATTAAGCCCTGGTAATATACCCGCCCGCCTGTTGGCCGTAAAAAAAGTGTATAGCCGGCTGGCCCCCGTATATCCTTTCGAGTATAATTTTTTGGACCAGAACTTCGACAATTTGTACAAAACAGATGTACGGCAGCAGACCATCATCAGTGTGTTTTCAGGCCTGGCCATTTTTATCGCCTGTCTCGGCCTGTTTGGGCTTGCCTCCTTTACTGCGGCAAAGCGCACCCGCGAAATTGGCGTACGCAAAGTATTGGGCGCCAGTGTACCGGGTATCGTTGTCTTATTATCAAAAGATATGCTGCGGCCGGTGCTGGCAGCTACGCTTATCGCTATACCCGCCGGTTATTACTTTATGACCGAATGGCTGCATAATTTTGCCTATCGTACCAGCCTCGACTGGTGGGTATTTGCACTGGCGGGCCTGCTGGCGGCAGTAATCGCGTTTGTTACCATCAGTTTTCAATCCATTAAGGCGGCCCTGGCAAACCCGGCAAAGTCACTAAAAACAGAATAGAATTATTTCTCTTTCGGCTGTACAACAAAGGCCACCACATGTACTTCTACGTCCTGCGGTATATTACTGCTTTCGTTGGTAATGCCCAGGTTGAGGTCTGCCTGGTGATTGATCATAAAGGAATATTCCGTGGTGATTCGCTCCGCCGATTTGAACGTATAAAAAGAATACTGCTGGTTGCTTTTAAAAGCGTTTGAATTGGGCGTATCCATAAAATGGTAGCTGACAGGCGCGCCCGGCGGCGCCATCGGGAGGGAGGAAATATATTTCATGCCGTATAGCACCAGCGGATCGGTGGGATAGGAGTCGCCCACGGTGGCGCAGCTGGCGGTAAATGCTTTCATATTATCAATAGCGCTCTTTCCGGCGCCTATCCAGAACGTCCAGTAGCTGGTATTGGGCGGAAGGGTTATTTTGATCACCGTTTTATTGCCCTGCCCCGAGTTCTTCGCATATACGCGGGTAGTGGTATTGACAAGCACCACGCTGCTGGTATCCGGGGACGCCGTTGCTTTGGGCGCTGCATGGGCCGTTGGAATTCTGTCTACAAGCAGCTGCACTTCCTTTTCCAGCAAAGAGCCGGTTTTGAGGCGCACCACATACATGCCTTTAGTGGGGATAGCGATGGTTTGTCCGCGAAGGGTATCGAATCCATCTTTCTTATAGATCTCCGTTCCCTTATTAAAGTCTTTTACCGAAATGCCGATGCTGCCGTTTTTGCTCAGGCGCGTACAGTTGATAATGATCTTATCATCTGCTTCGAGACCGATAAGGCTTTGTGCCGATTCGCCGCTCAGCGTGCCGGAAAGATTGAATAGCTTATCAACGAGGCGGATGGCTTTAGGCGCTTTGGCCGCTGTTTGGGCAATGAGTTGGAATGCAAATAATACGGTAATAGGTAGCAACAGGTATTTTTTCATAAAACGATTGGTGATTGTCCCTATAGTTATCAACAATCCTGCCAGTCTGTCTTTATAAAAGACTAAAAATTACCACTATAGCGGGAGTTTCTATGTTAAAATAATCGCAACTGTATCTCCTTTTTTTCCGGGGGACTGGCTTTCCCAAACACCGTTCGGCCGCCGTATTGCCAGGAGTCATTGCGTTCTTTTTCTATCAGCTGGTCAAGATTTTCATTGGGAATAAAATCCTTTTCGGCCTGCCGCGCCATTTCACTAAGTTTTTTAATAGCGGCTTGTTTATCGGTATGCCCCAGTTTGGCGCGCTCTACCGCCGTTTGCAGCGTATGGATGATTTCATCGTATACCATGGTAGGTACGGGAAAGGGGTGACCGTCTTTGCCGCCATGAGCAAAGGAAAAGCGTGCGGGGTCGCTAAAGCGGGCAGGCGCGCCATGGATGACTTCGCTCACCAGCGCCAGCGATTGCAGCGTGCGTGGGCCGAGCCCCTGCAGCAGGAGCAGCTCTTCAAAATTCGCCGGCGCCTGTTCCTGCGCCAGCCACAACAGGCTGCCCAGGCGTTTCAAATCAACGTCGGCGGCGCGCACGTCATGGTGTGCGGGCATGGTAAGGTGCCGTATATCGTGCAATACCTGGTTAGGTGGCTGCTGCGCGATGGTCATGACGGCGTTACGGGCAGGGGCAGCTGCTTTATCGGTCATATTGAGAATAAGCCCCTGGTTACGGCCGCAAATGCCGGTATGCGGTTCCTCCACGAAGGACGAGAGCCCGGCCGAATGCCAGTGATAGCGCCGGGCGGTACCGCTGTCGCCGCGCATGCCCTGCTGTACTACTACCCACTGTCCTTCATCGCTTACAATGAAGTTGTGCAGGTAGAGCTGGAACCCGTCCTGGATGGCGGTATTGTCTACTTTGGCGCTAAGGCGGCTGCAATGCACCAGGTGCCGGCCATCGAGACCGGTCTTTTCTCCCACGGCCATCAGCTCAGCAGGCGCCTGCCTCGAATGCTTTCCACGTCCGCCGCAGATATAAATGCCGAGCTGCTTTGAATGCGGGTTGATGGAACGTTTCAATGCGCCCATCACCGAAGTAGTGATACCCGACGAGTGCCAGTCCATCCCCATTACCGCGCCCAGGCTTTGAAACCAGCAGGGGTCGCTCAGCCGGCGCAGCATTTCCGCCTTGCCGTATTCGATAAGAATGGATTCGGTAATAGCAAATCCCAGCCGGGCCATACGCTCCGCCAGCCAGGGTGGTACATGGCCATAATGAAGAGGGAGATCTGCGGCGCCGGAACGTTTCACGAAGGTAAAATTACTAAAACAATTAGTAAGCCAACGCGATTATTTATCCCCTGCCCTGGCGTTGAGATCCTTAAAAGCGGCTATGACGGCTGCCAGGTACGGATTGTCGGTATGTACAAGAAGCGAATTGATAATTTCAAGGTTCTCAATAACGGCAATACCGTCTTCCTTGATAATAGAACCATCACCGTATTTCCAGAACCAGAAATCAAATTTTCTTTTCCGGGCCATTTGCCGGTCGTCCGAGATATCACAAACATACACGGCTACATTGCTTACGCGTTTGAAAAATATCCTGAAAACTTCTACGATGGTTACACCTATCCTTTCATCCGTGACGGCATTTGTTGCGTCACCGTTCATTACATCGATGTTAAATGAATAGATAGTGTGGGCTATATCAGGATAGTCCACAAACATATAGCTATAGTCAAGAAAATAAATATGGTAGGTAATATCCTGCCCGGTAAAGAAGTGGTAGGAGAAATCGTCAGATTCCGCCAGTGGATAAGGGTTTAACAAATTTGTATTTGTCTTTTAGGTCGGCAAACTTACCGCCTTTTTCCAAATGTTGGTGTATGGCTTTTTTATCATCCAACATCTTTTTAAAAATGGCGGCCCCTTTTGAATTGAGTGGTTTTATGTCTTTTTTAGACTTCATCTGTTCGTAAAGATACGAAAACCCGGCCTTTTTGCAAGGGCAAAGGAACGCTATACCTCCGGCTGACAATCAATATTCTATATTCAAAACCCTTCCCCCAACCTTTTTCCCCGCCCCCTTGTTATTACTCCATGTCCCTTCAATTGAGCATTCTTGATCAAACGCCTATCCGCAAAGGCAGCACGGCTCCCGAAGCGCTGCAGGAGTCGATAGCGCTGGCGCGCCTGGCCGACCGGCTCGGCTATTCCCGCTACTGGCTGAGCGAACACCATAACACAAAAACCCTGGCCGGCGCCGCACCCGAGGTATTAATAGCGCGGCTGGCGGCGGAGACAAAATACATACGCCTTGGCTCGGGCGGCATCATGCTGCCCAATCACAGTTCGCTGAAAGTGGCGGAAAATTTTCGCCTGCTGGAAGCGCTCTACCCGCACCGCATCGATTTAGGTGTTGGGCGTGCGCCCGGCGGCGACCGCCTCACATCGCAATTGCTCAATCCCTCTAATACCTTCAACCCGCAGGAATATATTCAGCAGGTAAACGAGCTCCAGGCTTATTTAACCGATGCACCTGTCGGCGGCCCGGCACAGGGCAGGGTACGCGCTATACCGGTTATTGATACCGCGCCGGATATTTGGATGCTTACCAGCAGCGGCGAAAGCGCTTACCTGGCCGCACATATGGGCATCGCATTGAGCTATGCACAGTTTATCAATCCCATCGGCGGGCCGGAAGCGATGGCCATCTACCGCCAGCGTTTCAAGCCATCGGAACAGCTGCCATCCCCCAAAGGCAATGTAGGCGTGTTTGGCTTTTGTTCAGAAAGTGAGCAGAAGGTAGCCGAAGTACAGGCGGTGATGGATTATCGCTTCCTCAGTTTTGAAAAAGGCCGTTACGACGATATCCCTTCTTACGATATAGCCCGGCAATACAACTATTCTCCCGATGAATGGAACCGCGTATTGTTTAACCGCCAGCGCACCATCATTGGTACGCCCGATGTGATAAAAGAAAAGATTACATTGATGGCGGATGCCTTCGGTGTCAATGAAATCATGATAGCCACTTTTGCAGAAAGCCGTGAAGACAGGCTGGGCAGCTATGAGCTGCTGGCGAAATTATTTGCACTTTCCCCGCCGGCGGCGCAGGGGGAAAAAATTGCCCATCATGGCAAAACAATGGCCTGATGGCGTTAATGCACCGTTAAACAGTGTATGCATTGACATTCAGTTGCTATCGCTCCTGTCATCCCCTTACAGGTAGTATACGCTGTTATAAACAGGCTGTGGCATGTTATTGGTCTTTTTACCGGTAACATTAAACATAGCAATCATGAAAAAGCAAATCCTTCAATTAAGCATATTGGCAGCAATGACGTTTGCTTTCGCAGCTTGCGAACCCGGCAGCGTTATTGTTGGCGCCCGGCCTGAAACGCCGTATTATGAACGCCCTATAGCGCCGGGTCCCGGTTATGTATGGGTTGATGGCGACTGGTACTGGACTGGCGGGCGATATGTATACCACAATGGTTACTGGGCCCGTCCGCGCGGCACACGTGTATGGATAACCGGCAACTGGGAGCAAAGAAACAGCGGCTGGAGATGGAGAAGAGGCCATTGGCGTTAATACGCGATGTTTTTTGTCCTATAAACTGATGAAGCCACGCGGTTGGTAATACGCCTCTGCGGCAGCTTGTCAGGTCCATCGCCACAGTTTATAAAACAGCACTTTACGTGCCTGTTATACATAAGCTGTGGCTTTTTTGTGTCCCGGTGATCATTGCCGTATGAAATATGGCTGTTTTTAAGTAAATTAGTGGAATGAAATCTCACCGGCATCTTTTATCCAAACGGTCGCAAACGCTGCACCTGGAGCGTATAAAAGGACAGGGCCACCTGCAGGAACAACCCGAAACGCCGGTGTCGAAACCTGCCGCCGCCTTTGCGCCCACACTGCTGAAAAATATAGGCGATAAAGCAAGAAGAAGGGTGTTGCGCGCCGCCTCCCGCTTAACTTCCTGGTACCGTAAATAAGTAGCCGTTTACAACGGGCGTTACCTGCCTTGTTACAACAGCAGCTCAGACTGGAAATGCCCCACGTATTCCTGGAAATTGGCGATATCTTCCTTTACCATCCGTTTAAATGCCGGCGTAAACACTTTGGCCAGCGTACTGCCTATATAACCTGCCGGCGGCCGGTAGCTGATAAGTATCCTCACCTGTGTAGCATTGCCGGAAAAATCGCGCATCGATACCTTGCCCGCCGTTTCAATACTTGAGCCCGGCAGCGATCGCCAGCTGAACATTTCACCGGGATGGTCTTCCACGATCTCCGCATCCCATTCAATATCGGGCAGGCCCCTGGGTGTATGAATAGCCCAGTGCGAGCGCCCGTTTTCCAGCACATCGATGGACTTTACATGTTTCAGAAACAAGGGAAGATTGGCCAGCTGGCTCCAGGCGTAGTATACCAGCTCCTTTGGCTGCCTGACAACAAATGTATCCCTGATATTGATGGAGTGATTATGTTTCCCTTTGTCGCCCAGCATGGCCGAAACGGGACAATTGCCCGAAAGGCCGCGGTAAAAAAGATACCCGGCGGCGCCCAGCTGGAGCAGGTTGCGGGTGGTGGATCGCTGTTTCCAGTGCGACAGGCCGTTGTTAAGCAGCCAGGAAGCGATAACAGCGGAAGAAAGCCGGGACGCGGGGCTAACATTGATGAAAGCCGTTTGTTCGGTCAGCGCCCCTGCATGGATGGTTTTATCGGGTGTTGGTATTTGAGTGCTCATAACGCTTTTAGCGTAAGCACAAAAAAACTCATGCCAGCCCCGCCGGTGATGGTGGAAATACCAGGGGTTAAAACACGAAATTATAGCGGTTTACAGGGCAACCCACCTTCTTATCCTTTTTATAGGCAGGCAGACCCGCAATACGTTTGTATTGGTCGATAAACGAGCGGCAGGTTACGGTAAGACCAAACGAATACCAGGCATCCTTATCGCGGCTATTACCCCGCATGACGCCGCCGGGAGGATAGGCGCCCGAGCCCACTTCGTAACCGCGATAAGCCAGCTCTACGGCCGTCTGGCCCTTGGCATGCAGCAGGGTGGTTTGATCAACATACACGCCGCTTACATCGTCAATATAATCGGTAAACAGTTTGTGATAGGTAAACTCGAGGCCTATCCGAAGATCTTCATTCAGGGCGTAATCGAAACCAATACCCAGCGGTATACCTACCTGGGTAAGGCCATACGTTTTCGTGCCGGGCACAAAACCCTGCCCTTCGGTGCTTAAACCGGGTAAATAGGTTTTGGCGCCCCCAACGGTTTTTGTGTAAGGGTTATAGCGATAAAGGCTAAGCCCGGCAAACACATAAGGCGTCCACCACTTCTCGTTGAGGCTGAAAATATTGTACTGGCCTGCCAGTTCCCAATCGAACAGGCTGGTTTTGAAGTTGAGGTTGCGCGCCTGCATGGCGGCGTTACCCTTTTTGTCATCAGCCTGCAATGAGCTGAGGGTAAGGGCGCTGCGGGCCGAAATATGTTCGGTTATATCATAACGGAGGCCAATGGAGCCAAGAAATTTTGCCTGTTTGAAAGTAATGGAAGACGCCTGGAGCTCACCCTGGTAGTTGGCGAGACCGGCTTTGAACGTAAGATAGAAATTCTGGGCCAGGGCTGCGTACGGGAGGCAGCACAGTAATATCACAAATTTTTTCATTTATATCGGATTAAGGAACAGGTTTACAAGGGGTGTGGATGCTGTTTAATTCTCTCTAAAACGCGGTTTGTGGCAAATTATTTTGGTGAGCGCCTTACGCTTCATGTTTCACGTCTATTCAGTACTTTGCAACCCCGTCAAACCAACAGGCATGAGACATAGTAGCATTCTTCTTTTTTTTACAGGTCTTTGTATCGTATCCGGCTGTAACCGTAATCCGTATAAAAACACCAATAAGGTATATCGCAAAGAAACAAAGGCGCTCTCGGCGCAGTTGCGTATGCAGCCTCCGGCAGATTCCCTGCAGCCGCCTGCTTATTGGGTGGGCACCACCAATCTCGGGCTGCGTAAGCCCGGTTTTGTCATTATCCACCATACCGCACAGGCTGCCTGCGATAAAACATTAAAGACGTTTACCATGCCGGTGAGCAAGGTGAGCGCGCATTATGTTATCTGCAAGGATGGCACCGTGCACCATATGCTCAACGATTACCTGCGTGCCTGGCATGCAGGCGTAAGCAAATGGGGCAATATGAGCGATATCAATTCGTCGAGCATCGGCATCGAGATAGACAACAATGGCTTCGAGCCCTTTACCGATGCGCAGGTAAACAGCCTGCTCCGCCTGCTGGGGCGGCTTAAAAAAGACTATGGCATCCCCGCCGCCAATTTTATAGGCCATTCGGATATTGCGCCCGGCCGCAAGGTAGACCCCAACCGCCATTTTCCCTGGCAGCTGCTGGCGGGGCAGGGCTATGGTCTTTGGTATGATACCACCGGCATACAGGTGCCCGAAGGCTTCAATGCGGTACAAGGTCTCCGCATTATCGGTTACAATGTAAAGGACAGCATGGCTGCCATCGGCTCGTTTAAATTGCATTTTGTACAGCAGGACTCAACAAGGGTGCTTACAGACGACGACCGCAAAATAATCGTCGATTTGATGAATAAGTGCCAGTAAAGCCTTTATAAATCGCTGTTATTTAATAATTTTACGCATTAAGTCTGTACGATTCGCCCGCCATCGTGAAACAGTTACCGTAGTTAAATCGATCGAATGACAGCAGAACACCAGCGACTGGCAGTGAATGCCACCAAAACAATTCCTTTAGTGCAGTGGGGCCCTTACCTGAGTGAGCGCCAATGGGGTACGGTACGTGAAGACTATAGCCCCTATGGCGATGCCTGGCATTATTTCCCTTTTGACCACGCCCACAGCAGGGCATACCGCTGGGGAGAGGACGGACTGGCCGGTATATCCGATTTTTTCCAGAACCTCTGCTTTTGCGTATCCCTCTGGAACGGCAAAGACCCTATCCTCAAAGAACGCCTGTTTGGCCTGGGCAACAGCCAGGGGAACCATGGCGAAGACGTAAAAGAGCTGTATTACTACCTGGATAATATTCCCAGTCATTACTACATGGAATACCTGTACAAATACCCGCAACAGGCTTTTCCGTACGACCAGCTCCGGGAAGAAAACCGCAAGCGCTCCCGCCTGGAGCCGGAATACGAAATACTGGATACCGGCGTATTTGACAACAACCAGTATTTCGACGTGCTCATTACCTACGCCAAACAGGGCGCACAGGATATTTTTATAAAAATAGATATCACCAACCGCTATAGCAAGCCGGCCGATATAACGGTGCTGCCAACCCTCTGGTATTACAACCGCTGGAGCTATGACGAGGCGTATAACAAACCCTCTATCAGCTACCTCAGCAAAACCGCGGTACGCACCACGCACAAAAGGCTGGGCGATTATTTCTTTTACTTTCAGCCGCCCGGCGACCGGCTGTTTACCGACAACGAGACCAATACGCAAAAGATAACCGGCGAGCCTAATAAAAACGTTTTTGTCAAAGACGCTTTCCACGATGCCATCATCAACGGCGAGAACCTCGCCGCCCTGCGCAGCAGGAAATCGGGCACCAAATTCAGCCCGGTATACAAGATGAAGGTAGGTGCCGGCGAAACAAAGACCATTTACTGCCGGTTGTGCAATAAGGAGCTGGACAATGCTTTCGTGAGCGGGTTTACCGACATCTTCGGACGCCGCAAGGAAGAGGCCGATGATTTTTACCAGGCCATCCTGCCGGCGGGCATGAGCCCCGAAATGGCCCGTATACAGCGCCAGGCCCTGGCAGGCTTGCTGTGGAGCAAACAATATTATCATTTCGATGTAGAGCGCTGGCTCACCACCAGCGATGGTATCACACCCGTAAGCCAGGGCAAGATGAATGGCCGCAACAGCGATTGGAAGCACCTTAAGAACCAGGATATCATCTGTATGCCCGATAAATGGGAATACCCCTGGTATGCCGCCTGGGACCTTGCCTTTCAGTGCATCTCCATGGCGGTGGTAGACCCCACTTTTGCCAAGCACCAGCTCCTGCTGGTCATGCGCGAGTGGTATATGAAGCCCGACGGTCAGCTGCCTGCTTACGAATGGAATTTCAGCGATGTAAATCCCCCGGTGCAAGCCTGGGCAGCCATGCAGGTATATGCCATCGAGAAAACGCAAAAAGGCGTAGGCGATGTAGCTTTTCTCAAAAAAGTATTCCAGAAACTGCTGATCAACTTTACCTGGTGGATCAACCGTAAGGACGTGAACGGCAACAATATCTTCGAAGGCGGGTTTCTTGGCCTGGATAATATCGGCGTGTTTAACCGCAGCTTCCATTTTCCCGGCGAAATGCAGCTGGAACAGGCCGATGGCACCAGCTGGATGGGTACCTATGCCCTCGATATGATGGACATGGCCATCGAAATAGCCATGCACGATGAATCGTTCGAGGATACGGCCACCAAGTTTTTCGAACATTTTGTGCTGATAGCCGAATCGCTTAACCAGCACGGCCTGTGGAATGAAGAGGACAGGTTCTTTTATGATGTGCTGTGCGTATCGGGCGCAGATCCTATGCCGCTGCGCATACAATCCATCGTGGGATTAACGCCGCTGTTTGCCGTATCTACCATCAGCAAGAAAGTATTCGACAAGCTGGGCGATTTCAAAAAGCGCACCACCTGGTTTGAGCATTACCGCCGGAAGAATGATAAGTTCTGGCCCAACGAAGAAAAAAGCGATGGCGAGTCCACCCTGCTTTCCCTTGTGCCCAAGGAGCGGCTGGTATCATTGCTGCTACGCCTGCTGGACGAAAACGAATTCCTCTCTCCCGGCGGCATCCGCGCGCTCTCGAAACACCACGAAAACAATCCTTATTCGGTTACGATAGAAGGGAATATTTATACCATCAAATACGACCCGGGCGATTCCACCTCCGATTTATTCGGCGGCAATTCCAACTGGCGCGGCCCGGTGTGGATGCCCATCAATTTTCTTATCATCCAGTCTATCCGCCGCTATGGTGAGTTTTACGGCGATAGCTTAACGGTAGAATGCCCTACCGGCTCGGGCATCATGATGAACCTTGAGCAGGTGGCCAACGAGCTTACCCGCAGGGTGATAAGCCTGTTTGAAAAAGACAAGGAAGGAAAGCGGAGCCTGTACGGCGATTACAACTGGTTTTACCAGCAGCCGGGCAACGAGCACCTTGTTTTGTTTTATGAATATTTTCATGGCGACAATGGCGGAGGCCTCGGCGCCGCGCATCAAACGGGCTGGACTGCCCTTGTAGCCGAGCTCATCAGCGAATACGGCAGTAAAAAGCAGGCCACCACGGAACTGCCGGTAGAAGTGGAGATAACGGTACCTCTGGTAATGGCGAAGAAGAACGTGTAGTTGCCCGGGCGCCCATAATAGAGGCAAACGCTTATAAAATGATGCTGCTAAGTATATATTGCAGGATTTAAGTAAGCTTGTTTCAGAACAGGATAGCGGTCATTTCATAAAATGTTTGTAGTTTAAATAATCTCAACGATTGTAGCAGCGTGTTCATGTTAAATTGACAATTGGTTATCGCTCTTTATGCGCTTACTAAAGCACGATTAACCACTTGGGATTTAATATTTGAATATGAACAAAGTTATTAACGCCAGGGAAATTCGTAACCCCGTCCCGGCTTTCCCGCTAATCCTGTCAGTCTTTCTCCTGTCATTAACGAATGCGGGTCTTTGCCAGACAAGTGACAGCCTGCCCCCGCCCCGCCCCTTAAAGCAACTAAGCCTGGAAGAGCTTATGGATATCGAAGTGATGTCGGTATCAAAACGGTCTGAGAAGCTGACGGAGGTTGCTTCCGCCATCCAGGTAATCACACAGAAAGATATTCGTAATGCGGGCGTGAAAACGCTTGCGGAGGCCCTGCGGCTGGCGCCAAATTTACAGGTGGCGCAGGTTAATTCCAGTCAGTGGGCAATAAGCGCACGTGGATTTAACAACGTTCTCGCCAATAAATTACTGGTGCTTATAGACGGTCGCACGGTGTATACGCCGCTATATGCAGGCGTATTCTGGGATGTGCAGAATCTCCTGCTGGAAGATGTGGATCGTATTGAAGTTATCAGCGGTCCCGGGGGCGCCTTATGGGGAGCAAATGCCGTTAATGGCGTTATCAACATCATCACAAAGAACGCAAAAGATACAAAGGGATTATTTGTGGAAGGCGCTATTGGCACCAGCATGCCGGGTTTGGGCAGCCTGCGCTACGGGGGGAAGCTTACCAAAAACCTTTCTTACCGCGTATATGGTACAGGATTTAAGATGGGTAATACAGCTGATACCAATGGCGTTAAGGCCGACGACGAGTGGCCCATCATCCAGGGCGGCGTTCAGCTTAACTGGGATGCGTCGCACAACGACAGGCTTAGCTTGCAGCAAAACACCTATTATGACAAGCCTAATCCCGATGGTGGCGATACCACCATTGTGGCGCGGGGTGATAATATCACGGCCCGGTGGGATCATAGTGCCTCTTCAGGTAAATCAGGCTTTCAGCTTCAGGTGTATTATGATCATACCTGGCGTGACTTTGGCAATAATTTTACCGAAAACCTGAAAACATACGATATAGATTGGCAAAACCGGTACCAGGTGGGTCAAAAGCATGTATTGACATACGGACTCAATTTTCGTATGATGGATCACCAGGTCACCAACCTAAAGTTATTCGCTTTTCTTCCCGAATTCAAGCGCTTATACCGCTATAGTATGTTTGTGCAGTACGAAATAATGCTGATCAGGGAGCGTTTGCGTTTTACGATTGGCTCGAAGGTGGAGCATAATAATTATACGGGCTTTGAATACCAGCCCAATGCGCGTCTTACATGGACACCGGCAAAGAATCAAACGATATGGACGGCTGTTTCGCGCGCCGTCAGAACACCGGCACGAATAGATCGCGACTTCTTTTTATACCTGGCCCCGAATTTTGCTTTTATATCGGGCAATAACAGCTTTGTATCGGAAAATATGCTGGCGTATGAATTGGGCTGGCGGCTGCAGCCATGGGAGAATCTTTCCATTTCCCTGGCTACCTTCTATAATGTGTATGATAATATACGAAGTGTGGAACCCGGCCCTCCGCCATTTAATCTTCCGGTAACCCTTGGTAATGGCGTCAAAGGTAAAACATACGGGGTCGAGCTCTCCGCTACTTACCAGCCCACCAGCTGGTGGAATCTCCGGGGCGGGTACACGTTTCTCAAAAAAGACCTGTCGGTCAAACCCGGCAGCAAGGACATGAATAAAGGATCTGCTGAAAGCAATGACCCGCAGCACCAGTTCCTTATTCAATCTGCTGTAGATATTTCACGGCGGGCCCAGCTGGGGATCGTCATACGATACGTCGATAAATTGCCCAAACCGCGTGTGCGGGCATATATGGGGCTCGATCTGAGAGCCGCGTATAACCTGAGCAAAACGATAGAGCTAAGTATCGTTGCACAGGATTTGCTGGATAACCGCCATTTGGAATTTATTCCCTCGTCGCCTTCTCCCCGTGAGATGGAACGGAGTGTATACGGAAAGATTATATGCCGATTGTAAGATCCATGCCATACCAATTGATGAAATATTGCGCAAAAAATGTAAGGAACACCCGGCTTGTTATCGTTTTCCTGTTATTGTTAAGCCATTTGCCTTTACAGGCGCAACCCCCTACACTTGAATACCAGCTAAAAGCGGTTTTTCTTTTCAATTTTACACAATTTGTTGATTGGCCTGCCACCTCCTTCGACTCGGAGCAGTCCCCGCTGGTAATTGGTATCCTCGGAGAAAACCCGTTTGGCTCCTACCTGGAAGAAACAGTTTCCGGCGAAAAAGTAAATAAACATGCGGTGGCGGTTCGCTATTGTAAAAATGAAGAAGAGGCCAAAAGCTGCCATCTGCTGTTTATCAATCTTCCTGATACCAAAAAGCGCAAACAGGCTATCGAAGCGTTCAAAGGAAAGAACATCCTTACCGTAAGCGACGCTTCCGGTTTTTCGGGCGAAGGGGGGATGATCAGGTTCTTTACCAGGAATAATAAAATAAATCTTCAAATCAATCTTGAAGCTTCCAAAGCCAGCGAGCTGGTATTTAGTTCCAAGCTGCTCAGGCTGGCAGATATTTTTAAACCCGGCGAAAATCATTAACAGATGTTATTTAAAGACATTCCTATACGAAAAAAGCTTTTGAGGATCATTTTTTTCATCAATGGGATTGTTTTGTTTGTAACCTGCGTAACGTTTTTTATTTATGAATTTTATATATTCCGGAAAACAACCGTAGAAAAGCTTTCTACCATCGGCAAGATCATTTCTGCCAATAGCACAGCTGCGCTTGCCTTTGACAATCCCGACGATGCGAAAGAAATCCTCGCAGCGTTAAATACCGAACCGCATATTGTAGCTGCCTGCCTTTATGATAAAAAAGGGCGCCTGTTTACACAATATACTTCGGCTAACAGTGTGAACGTTTTCCCGGTTAAGCCGGCAGGCCAGGGATACCGGTTTATGAATTCAAACCTGGAAGGCTTTGAGCCCATCATGCAGGGCGACCGGCAACTGGGTACCCTGTACCTGAAATCTGATATGGGCGCCATGTATGAACGGTTACGCTTGTATACTTCTATTGTTGCCCTGGTGCTGGTGCTGTCTTTCCTGCTGGCATACCTGCTTGTAAAGGTGCTGAAGGAAAGTATTTCTGCCCCCATCCTGGCATTGGCCGCGGCAGCCAAAACAATTTCGGATCAACAGGATTATTCGGTTCGCGCGGTCAAAATGGGCAATGATGAACTGGGGGTTTTTACCGACGCCTTCAACCAGATGCTGGAGCAAATCCGGCAGCAGGACAATAGCTTAAGGGAGTTCAATCAAAATCTTGAATACAGGGTGAAGGAACGTACTGCGCAGCTGGAATCTGTCAATAAAGAGCTGGAGAGTTTCTCCTATTCTGTGTCTCATGACCTTCGGGCGCCATTACGTGTCATCATAGGCTTTACGTCTATATTGGAAGAAGATTACAGCAGTAAGCTGGATGATGAAGCGAAACGGATTACTACGGTGATAAAAAACAATACGATGAAGATGGGGCATCTTATTGATGATCTTCTTGCCTTTTCCCGTATGGGGCGACAGGAGATAACAAAAACCCGTATAAATATGGCTAAAACGGTGAACGAGGTGGTAGAAAATCTTGCGTTGCAATATAATAATACGAAGGTAACATGGGCTATCCAACCCCTGCCGGAGGCGCATGCAAACTCCGGTATGATAAGACAGGTTTGGATGAACCTCATCTCCAATGCTGTTAAGTATTCAGGAAAGAGGGAAACGCCGCATATTGAGATAGGCTCTTTTGCAAAAGATGCTCAGACCGTGTTTTTTGTAAAGGATAACGGCGTAGGCTTTAACCCGCAATATGGAGACAAGCTGTTTAAAGTATTTCAGCGATTGCACAGCCCTGATGAGTTTGAAGGAACCGGGATAGGCCTTGCAATCGTGGAAAAAATCGTTTCAAGGCAGGGAGGTTATGTCTGGGCAGAATCGGAAATAAACAAAGGGGCCTGTTTCTATTTCAGTTTGCCTGCCGGCGGTCACTATAATCAATCTTCGAGTTCCGCACAATAATACCCTGCTTCCAGCATCTGCTGTTCTATCAGGCGCGGAGAAATATTATCGTCGGATACCACCCGAAGGATACTGTCGCGGTCATGCAGGTCTACATTCCAGCGAATGATGCCCCGGATTTTATTGAGCTGGAGCTCTACCAGGTTTACCTGCCGCCGGTCGATGATGTCGGTTTTGAATACAAGAATTTCCATAATAAAAGGATTACACTAAAAGCCTGCTGCAATAATAGCATCGCAGCAGGCAGGGATCTTATTCAGCGGCCTGCTGCTCACTGTTGGAGGGCCGTGTCCAGGGGCCGCAACGGCTGCGCCATTGCTGTTTGAATCGTTCCTGTTGTTCCGGTGTCATGTTCTTCCATTTGTCCTGCATCCTTTCTTTCCATCTTCCCCCTGGTCCTCCGTTCCATCCGCCCCGGAAGCCGCCGAATAATATTTTACTTAATACCAGCAAGCCCACAGCCTGCCAGAAGCTGATGGCGGCAACGTGTAATACCGTGGGCAGGATAGCATTCCATAAGCTCATTACAATAAATCCAAACAGCAATATCGCAGCCGATGCACAGAGCAGGATCATCACGATTTTGCGTGCCATAAATCCTCTTTTCATATCATTGTTATTTTAATAGTTTAATAATTCATCTTTTAGTACCAGCAGGCGTTCGCGCAGGTGCAGTACCGCATAGCGTTTACGCGACAGTAAGGTATTGACGGTTTCGCCGGTGCGCGCTGCTATTTCCTTAAAGGGAATGCCCTCTATTTCGTTCAGCACAAACACTTCGCGTTGACCGGCCGGCAGCTCTGCCAGTGCATCATCGAGCGCTTCCCAGAACAGGTTGCGCAGGTATTCCGTTTCAGGATTATCGGAAGCATCGAAAAAAACTTCCGTCCAGTCAAATGCCGCATCGCTGTCGCCCATACCGTACATATCTTCCAGGGCCTCCGGCCGGTGCCTCCGCTGCTTATCGGTGATCTTGTTGCGGGCCACGGTAAACAGCCAGGCGCTCATTTGCTCGATAGGTTTTGTATTGCCGATAAACTGGTAGAACACGTCCTGCAATATATCCTGTGCATCGGCATCGTTCTTTACCCGCTTGCGGATAAAGCCCAGCAGGCGCCGGCTGTAATCATTGATTACCTGCGTTATATTGTTTTTCTGCTCTGCGGTCATTTCAGCCGGTATCGTCACTGTCTCCTGCATGGTATAAACAGGTAGACGGATGAGGGTCAAAGATATTTTAAGGGCCTGCAATATTTTGCAGGAAATATTTCGCTATTCATTTATTAGGTTGATAATCAATTTAAATCTATGTTCTGTCAGCCTGAGCTTGTCGAAGGCCTTCGACAAGCTCAGGCTGACAGAACTCAGGTCATTTTACCTCATACACCTCCTCCCATCTCGACGTATACCTTGGGCTCCTCAATTCCTGGCGCATCTTCCAGTTGCGGTCGGTGCCCGAGGCGGCAAACTTGAGCACGTCGTCGCGCATGCTGAAATTGACATTGTCTACCATATCCATCAGCTTCCTGCCGGCATTTTTTGCCTCGGGCAAAAACATATTGGCCTGGATGGAAGTGTCGGGCACCAGCCCGCTGAGCATAACACCGGCTTTTTTATAATAAGTGCCGTTTTTGAATAGTTGCTCTACCAGGTGCACCGCCGGTTTTATCAGCTCGTTGGTGATGGAAGTAGGAGCGGGCAGCCGGGCATAGCTGCTTACAGTGGCGCCGCGGCCAAAGCCCACGTTGTGGTTTTCGTTTTTCGGTACGATAAACACGCTCACATAGCCCGCGGCGCTGTGCTGGCGGCGCAGCTTCTCGGCTGCCCGCGAGGTATAGGTGGCAACGGCTTCTTTTATGGATTGGATATCGGCCACGGGGTCGCCAAACATGCGGGTGGTGGCAATCATCTTTTTGCTGTCCAGCGGCGCCCGCATTTCAATGCTCGGCTGGCCCTTCAGCTCTCTTATCAGCCGGGCGCCCACCACGCCGCCCAGCTGGCGCGAAGCCCATTCCTCGCTCATATGCAGCAGGTCCCAGCCGCTGATAATACCCATATTTTCCAGTTTGGTAGCGTATTGCCGGCCCACGCCCCAGATACTGCCTACCCTTGTTTGCCGCAATGCCTGGTGTTGCTCTTCCTCTGTAGCCAATACCGTCACGCATTGGGTGGCAGCCTTGTTTTTCTTGGCCATATGGTTGGCAATCTTTGCCAGCGTTTTGGTACGGGCCACACCCACCGATACGGAGATGCCTGTCCATTGCTCCACGGTTTTGCGTATGTGCATGGCATAGCTGGCCAGCTCGTTTTCAGGAATGTCTGTCAGGTCCATAAAAGCTTCGTCCACAGAGTACACTTCTACTTTCCCGCTGGCAGACAGCGAGCGCAGGGTTTCCATTACCCGCCAGCTCATATCGCCATATAAATTATAGTTGGAAGAAAAAACGGCGATGCCATTCTTTTCTATGATATGCCTTTCCATAAAATAGGGTGAAGCCATGCCTACGCCCAGTTTTTTGGCCTCATCGCTGCGCGAAACGATACAGCCATCGTTATTGCTCAGTACAACTACGGGCTTGTTCCATAGATCGGGGCGGAACAGGCGCTCGCAGGAGCAATAAAAACTGTTGCAGTCTACAATGGCTTTAAAGGTTTGTCTGTTCTCATTCTCCCCGGACTCATCAAATAAGGTAGGTGTTGAACGATTGAGCTGTTGCGTTTTCATGTTAACTGTTTTTACCTTAAAGAGCATCAGGCGGGTTGGTGAATGACATACGTGACCACGCCCCATATAGAAAAATCGGTGCACGACGCATCTACTTCCACCGGCGATACCTTGCCTGACCCGGACACCAGTCTCAGCTTATTAAATGTCTTCTCCAGCCTTCGTATCATCATCTCGCCGTTGAACGTGGCGATAACTATTTTTCCGCTCACTGCTTTGAGCGAGCGATCCACAATGACCATATCGCCGTTGTGGATGCCCGCACCGGTCATAGCGTCTCCGCGCATGCGCATAAAAAAGGTGGCCGGTTTATTCCTGATAAGCGCTTCGTTGAGGTCGATACCGCGTTCCATATAATCGTCGGCGGCAGCGCCGAAACCGGTGGCGTCGGCTGTTTTTATATCCTGCTGGCTGAACTGCTTTGACCCACGGTAACTGCCCTCTGCACCAAAAAAGATTTCCCCATCCATAAAATTTAATTTGTTAGTTAGCTAAATGTTTTAGTAAATTTATGCTAAATTATTAATCACCTCAAATAATGTTTATGCAGGCGGGATTTACCAACACAGCCTCCAGGTTGGCGGCGACGGGCAACGGGTTGCAGGAATACCTGCTGGTGGTATGGCCGGATGCCGCCGTGTATAAAGAAATGAAACTCATTGAGCAGCAGTTCTATATCGATTATGGCGTAAAGCCGCCGCCGGAGCTGAAGCCGCATATTAAAGTGGCCGGCTTCCAGGCGCAGGAAGTGATGGAGGAAACCCTGATCCGCTGGATAGAGCGTATCTGCAGCCGGCACAGGAGCTTTCCGGTTACATTGAATAACTACAGCGGCTTTCCCCCGCACACCATTTATTTGCGGGTGCAGGACCCCGGGCCGTTTAACAGGCTGGGCAGGGAACTGCGCGCAGTAGATGAGCTCATACGCTCGTCTTACTGCCCGCCCGCCCACTTCGTGGCAAAACCTTACCTGGGTGTTGCCACCCGGCTGCCGGAACAGGTGTACGGGAAAGCCATGCCCGATTATTCCAGGAAAACTTTCCATGCTTCCTTTATGGTAAGTGAACTATTGCTGTTGAGGAGAGACCGGCTGTCCGGGGCTTGCAGGACGCTCAATATTTTCCGTTTGCCGCCGCCGGACAGCTGCCCTTTCAACGAATCGGCCTGATGCACTGATGACGGATCATTGATCGCTGACCAATGATCATCGACTGTTGACCATTAACCTTAGCCTTATCCTTTCAGCCGGAGGGCGTCCCGCGGAATTTTTTCTGCGGGGCGTTTACCTCAAAACAAAAAGTTATGCAAACAATTGTTCAACCGTTTCGCGGATACCACCTCAACGAATACCTGCTGGTGCTGAACCCGCACGAGGAGCTGCGCAATAAAATAGCGCAGGTGAAAAAAGAGTTCTATGACAGCTATAAAGCGCCTTCTGCGCAATGGGGCAAGCCGCATATCGCCCTGGTAAAATTTACCCAGCTGGAAATGGCGGAAGAACGCATCCTCAACCGCCTCAAAACCGTGGCCATGGGCTATCACCCTTTTAAGGTGGAGCTTAAAGACTACGGCAGCTTTCCCAGCCATACTATCTATATCAATGTAACTACCAAACTACCCATCCAAAACCTGGTGCGGGAAATAAAAGCGGTGCAGCGGCTTATGAAAATCGACAAAGATCATAAGCCCCATTTTATCGATGAGCCGCACCTTAACATAGCCGGCAAGCTGGTGCCCTGGCAATACGAAAAAGGCTGGCTCGAATACAGTCACCGCCATTTTACCGGGCGCTTTATAGCCGACGGCATGCTGTTTCTAAAACGGCGCGAAGGCACGATGGCCTGGCAAATTGTACAACGCCTCGAATTTATGAACCTGCCTGTACACATTAAGCAGGGGAATCTCTTTGCGTGAGCAAAAGAACCGGCGGCCAGAGTCAAGGGGTCAGGCAGGAGAGAAGAGGGGAGACAATTCGCCTGGTGCCTGTGTGGTAACAGGTGCCAGGCGCCATACCCTGCCTGTTTTTCTGCCGCCGGTTCTGCTCACGTTTTTACAAATCACCGTTAAATCATTTATTATGAGCGAGCAGGAACAGGAGCCCGTCGACACCTATTTAAAGGGACGGGGTGCGCAATACAATCCTAAAAACCGTTTTATAAAACACGAGCTGGTAAGGGAGCATGTGGAAGGTATCGACGACTGGACGGAGAGCAATCCCGCCACCCAATACATAGAGCAGGAAGCAAAAAGCATCGTCAATAAAGTAGACAGCCCCGATGTAGGCATGTGGTACAGCATGAATCCCTATGCCGGTTGCGAGCATGGTTGCATTTACTGCTATGCGCGCAATGCGCATGAATACTGGGGCTACAGCGCCGGCCTCGACTTTGAGCAAAAGATTATCGTAAAGAAAAATGCACCGGCCCTGCTGCGTAAATTTCTGATGAACCCCAAATGGGAATGCCTGCCCATATCCATCAGCGGCAATACCGATTGCTACCAGCCGGCCGAGCAAAAATACCGGCTCACGCGACAGCTGCTGGAAGTGTGCAATGAATTCAACCAGCCCGTGGGCATGATAACCAAGAATGCCGGTATGCTGCGCGATAAAGACCTATTGCAGGAAATGGCAAAGAAACAGCTGGTATCCATACTGGTGTCTGTTACTTCTTTCGACGAAGACCTGCGGCGGCTGATGGAGCCCAGGACCACCACGGCCAAACAGCGGCTGCGGCTGATAAAAGAGCTGAGTGATGCCGGTGTGCGCATGGGCGTCATGATGGGACCGATGATACCCGGCCTCAACGAGCACGAAATGCAGCGCATCATGAAGGCGGCCAAAGACAACGGCGCCAGCTTTACCGCCTATACTTTTATCCGCCTCAACGGCGCTATCAAACTCATCTTCCACGACTGGCTATATAAAAACTTTCCCGACCGGGCCGACAAGGTCTGGCACCTCATAGAGTCCAGTCACGACGGCAAGGTAAACGACAGCCGATGGGGTGTGCGTATGCGCGGCGAGGGCAATATCGCCGAACTCGTATCGCAGCAATACAAAAAATACGGCAAGCTCTACGGCATGAATGCCGAACGCTGGGAGCTGGATACTACTAAATTCAGGCGGCCCGGCGCACAGGGGTGTTTGTTTTGAGGGTTTATGGAGGTACCTTCGGTACCAACTTTTACCACAGAGGTACGCGGAGGCGGGTTCACAGAGGGGCACAAAGGCGTTCGCTTCGAATGAAGTACGCTTGCGTCGAAAAGTTTGCTACAAATGCATTGGCGTCAGGTATTGCGTAGCAAAAGCTCTGTGTTACTCTGTGAACCCACCTCCGTGTACCTCCGTGGTAAAAAAAAGCGCCGGAGGCGCTCCACAAACCCGCAAAACAACTCTCCCATGCGTTACAAAAGAATGCCCATCGAGATAGAGTCGCCCGAGCAAATGGGGTACGATATGATTAAAAACAATCTTTCTGAAAGTTCCTATACCGATATGCGGCTGGGCGCACTGGCGCCCGACCTGCAGGATTTGGTATTAAGCTATGGCCACCATGCCGGGCATGAAGGACTGCGTACCCTGCTGGCCAAAGAAAGCAGCACGCTCGGCAAAGAGCAGGTATTGCTGACCATCGGCGCAGCCGGGGCCCTGTTTATCATCGCCACCTCGCTGCTCGAAAAAGGAGATGAGCTGGTGGTCATACGCCCCAATTATGCCACCAATATCGAAACGCCCCGTGCGCTCGGTGCTTCAATTAAGTACATCGATTTGCGTTTTGAGGATGGATTCAGGATCGATATGAAGGCCGTAAAAAAGGCGGTGAGTAAGAAAACAAAATACATTTCCGTCACCCATCCCCATAATCCCACCGGTATCTGCCTCAGCAATGAAGAAATGACGGAACTGGTGGCGATAGCGGAAAAAAAAGATGCCTGGGTGCTGGTAGATGAAACCTACCGCGATATGGCCTTTCAGCAAAAGCTACCGCCCGCCTGCGATTATTCGGAAAGGGTTATCAGCGTATCCTCGCTTTCAAAAACCTACGGACTGCCCGGCCTGCGTGTAGGCTGGATCTTCTGTCGCGATAAAAAACTAATGGAGATTTTTCTCGCGGCAAAAGAGCAAATGTATATCTGTGGCTCTGCGCTCGATGAAACAGTGGCTTATCACTACCTGCAGCAAAAAGATCAATATTTTCCTTC
>Ga0307508_10002005_pt1 | contig 22209 bp, 18 predicted proteins | sample 9_EM_MG_FD_203089 | JGI IMG/M metagenome (GOLD analysis project Ga0307508, IMG submission 203089) | Populus trichocarpa ectomycorrhiza microbial communities from riparian zone in the Pacific Northwest, United States - 9_EM | ecosystem: Host-associated > Plants > Roots > Unclassified | place...
ATGCACGGATGGCGCACAGCTATGACTTCTATTCGGTCCGCTACATCTTCGCCGGCGCCGAGCGGGTGCGCGACGAGACACGGCGGGTCTATACCGAGAAGTTCGGGCTGCGCATCCTCGAAGGCTATGGCGCGACCGAGGCCGGGCCGGTGATCGCGGTCAACACGCCGATGTATTTCCGCGCCGGCAGTGTCGGGCGACTCTTGCCGGGCGTCGAGGCGAGGCTCGAAGCCGTGCCGGGCATCGAGGAAGGCGGCCGGCTTTCGATCCGCGGACCCAATATCATGGCCGGCTATATGACCACCGACGTGCCGGGCGCGCTCAAGCCGCCGACGGAGGGCTGGCACGACACGGGCGATATCGTCACCATAGACGAGGGCGGCTTCGTGACGATCCGCGGCCGCGCCAAGCGCTTCGCCAAGATCGGCGGCGAGATGATTTCGCTGCCCGCCGTAGAGGGCTATGCGGCGGCGCTCTGGCCCGGGTCGGAGCATGCGGTCGTCACTCGGCCGGATGCGAAGAAGGGCGAGCAGCTGGTGCTGTTCACCACCCGCGCCGATGCGAAAACCGCGGCGCTTCAGGCCTGGGGCAAGGCGAACGGCGTGGCCGAAATCGCGATGCCGCGCGAGATCAGGGTCGTCGAGGCGCTGCCGGTGCTGGGCACGGGCAAGCTCGATTATGTGACGATGACGGCGATGGCGGCGGGGTGACGAGCTGGGCTCTGCGAAAGGAAGGCCAGCATCGAAATCCCGTATGGCAAGCCAAAGGGCCCCGAATTCGGCCCGTACCGTTTGGTACCACCACTTCAGCACGCCGCTGCGCCGCGGGCCGGTTCATCGTGTCGGCGTCGATTTGTCGGGCAAGAAAGCGAGGCATCCACTGATGCGAGGCGCCAGAGATTTGAGACGCCGCCGCACGTCCGGCCAATAGTCGCCTCCAGGCCGGCTATCCGCTGCCGTTGGAGGGCATCCGAAATATCATAGTGACGCGCAAAAAAATCTGTAGCCGCATTATCTATTTTGATTCAACGCTACGTAAGACTGCGATATTAATGTGTATTGACCGTCACTTTTGTAGGAATTTTTGTGCCAAATTACCTCCGATATGGTTCTGAATTTTCCATCAACACAACATATGCCCGGACCCAGGCGCAAGCCGACCTTACCAGGCTCGCCAATGGCAATATTGTTGCCGTCTGGGTCGATGCAGATTTCAATACTACAAGTAATCGCTATATAAGAGCTCAAATCTATACTGCGGATGGTACTGCGACTGGCACTGAACTCTCACTGGCAGCACCAAATGGCGTGATCAACCCCGCGATCGCTGGTCTTGTCGGAGGCGGGTTTGTCGTAACTTGGAATGGACTCTCCGGATTCAAGGCGCAAATATTTTCCAATACTGGTGTGGCTGTCGGTGGCGTATTTGCACCTGTCGCCGGTTTTCCGAGCAGTTTGGACCATCCCGATATAGTCGCCTTGACGAATGGCGGCTTTGTAATCAGCTGGCAGGACAACCGCACTACCGGGTCGGATATTTCCGGTTCGGGCGTCCATCTCCGCGCTTTCGACAGCCTGGGGAATGCAGTCGGCACCGAAGTGCTTGTCAATACGGCCACCCAGGGAAACCAGGCTGACGCCTCGATCACGAGCCTCGCCAACGGTGGATATGTCGTCACCTGGACTGACCGGGGCAGCGCGACTGGCTGGTTGATCAAGGCGCAGGTTTTCAACGGAGATGGATCGCGCGGCGGTGGCGAATTCGTCGTGAATGGTGCGCATAGCGGCTTTATCTCCTCGGTCGGATCGTCGGTCACGTCGCTCGCCAATGGCAATTTCGCTGTCGCGTGGTATGAGGGGGGCAACCATCATATCCAGATTTTCTCGACGAGTGGCGCGCGCCTCGGCCAGGAGATTCTGATAACGGCTGGCTTGAGCGGCGTAGCGACGGGCCCCGTCATTGCCGCGCTGTCTGATGGCGGCCTCGCGATCGCCTGGACGGGCAATATTTCCCCACTCAGCGATGGCTCGGGTATTGGCGTTTTCACCCAGGTGTTCGACGCATCCGGCCATGCTCTGGGAAATCCGTTGCAGGCGAACAGCCAGGCAAATGGCGACCAGATCGATCCGTCGATCGTCGCCCTGGACGGGGGAGCTTATCTGCTCAGCTGGACCGACTTGAATGGCAGCGGCGCCGACGACGACCAAGTCCGCGCGCAGATTTTTTCTCCGCCCTCGATCGTGACGATTACGTCGAACGGCGGCGGCGATACAGCCGCAATTTCGGTCCTGGAAAACCTCCTCGGCGCGGGTCAGATCGTTGCTCTATCGACCCACGCCGGCGCACATCTTACCTATTCTATCGTTGGTGGCGACGACGCGGCACGGTTCTCGATCGACCCGATTACGGGAGCGCTCACCTTCCAGAGCGGCCCCGATTTTGAGGCAGCAACTGACTCCAATCACGACAATGTCTATGATGTCATTGTCAGCGCGACCGATGGGTTGTCGACCGATGCTCAGGCGTTGGCCGTCACCGTTCAGAACGTTAACGAAGCGCCCGCACTGACCGGTACGCAGGCGGTGCTGGCGCACGCGGCTGAGGACACGCCCAATACCATCTCCTCGGCAGACCTTTTGTCGGGCTTTTCCGACCCGGAGGGGGATAGCCTGGCGGTCACCGGCCTCACCGCTTCCAATGGCAGCATCGCCGACAATGGCGATGGCACCTTCACCGTCACGCCGACGGCCGACTATAATGGCCCGGTCACCCTGAACTACGCGGTCAGCGACGGCCATGGCGGAACTGCGGCCGCATCGCTCGGCTATACGATCGACCCCGTCAACGATGCGCCCGGGCTGGCGGGTGCGCAGGCGGTGCTGGCGCATGCGGTTGAGGACACGCCCTATATCGTCTCCGCAGCGGCCCTATTGTCCGGATTTTCCGATGTGGATGGGGATAGCCTCACGGTCATTGGCCTCACCGCTTCCGATGGCAGCATCGCCGACAATGGCGACGGCACCTTCACCGTCACGCCGACGGCCGATTATAATGGCCCGGTTACCCTGAACTACACGGTCAGCGACGGCCATGGCGGAACCGTGGCCGCGTCGCTCGGCTATATGATCGACCCAGTCAACGATGCGCCTGTGTTGAGCGGTGCGCAGGCGGTGTTGGCACACGCGGCCGAGGACGCGCCCTATATCATCTCCGCGGCAGCCCTTTTGTCGGGCTTTTCCGATGTGGATGGGGACAGCCTCACGGTCATTGGCCTCACCGCGTCCAACGGCAGCATCGCCGACAATGGCGACGGCACCTTCACCGTCACGCCGACGGCCGATTATAACGGCCCGGTCACGCTGAGCTACGCGGTCAGCGACGGGCATGGCGGTACCGTGGCCGCTTCGCTCGGCTATACGATCGACCCGGTCAATGATGCGCCCCGGCTTACGGGTGCGCAGGCGGTGTTGGCACATGCGGACGAGGACGCGCCCTATATCGTCTCCGCGGCAGACCTTTTGTCGGGATTTTCCGATGTGGAGGGGGATAGCCTGGCGGTCACCAGCCTCACCGCTTCCAACGGCAGCATCGTCGACAATGGCGACGGCACCTTCACCGTCACGCCGACGGCCGACTATACCGGCCCGGTCACCTTGAACTACGCGGTCGGCGACGGACATGGCGGAACCGTGGCCGCATCGCTCAGCTATACGGTCGACCCGGTCAATGATGCGCCCTTTGCAATCGCGCTGTCTGAAACGCGCATAAGCGAAAATCTCGCGGCCGGAAGCCTGGTCGGCATCGTCTCGGCGAGCGATCCCGACGTCGGCGACAGCTTGCGCTACTCTCTCGTAAACGCCGGCACCGCACCGTTCGCGATTGATGCCGTGTCGGGCGCCATCACGACGACGGCGACGCTCGATTACGAGACCCTAAGCCAATATGTGCTGCATGTGCAGGCGACCGATTCTGGTGGCCTTGGTGTTGCTGCCGACTATACGATCCAGGTTTCTGATGTGGCCAATCGTAATTACGCTGGCACCTCGTCCGCGAACGTCTTCACCGCGCAGACTGCCGAGGAGTGGACGATCGCCGGGCTCGCCGGAAACGACTCCCTGACTGGCAACGCGAACCATGATGTCATCATCGGCGGCACGGGGAGTGATATTTTACATGGCGAGGGCGGCGATGACGTGTTCCTCGTGGGTGTCGGCGACGGCACTGATAGCTTTGACGGTGGAGCCGGCTATGACAAGATTGTCGCTACCGCTGCCAATGTTGTCATTGGCATCTCGGGTATCTCAAATGTCGAAGCCGTTTCGTCCGGCGGATTTGGTGGTGTTTCAATAGCGGGTTCGACGATCGGAGATACGCTGGATTTTTCCGATGTCGTTCTTGATGGCATCGCACGAATAGACGGCCTGGCTGGTAACGACACGATCATCGGCTCAGTGGGAAATGACAGCCTGTTCGGCGGAGCCGGCAACGACATGCTGATAGGCGGCACCGGCAACGACCTGATGGACGGCGGCACGGGTAACGACATCTTCGTTGTAGGGGAAGCCGGTGACCTGGTGGTTGAGGCATCGGGAGGTGGCACCGATACTGTCCAGACCACACTGGCCACCTACGCACTCACCGCCAATGTGGAAAATCTGACCTATATCGGCGCCGGCAGCTTTAATGGCACGGGCAACGCGCTGGCCAATATCCTCATCGGTGGCGATAGCGCTGACAGTCTTTACGGCCTTGCCGGTGACGACAAGCTTTACGGCGGAGCCGGTGTCGACAGCCTTTATGGCGACGATGGCAACGATACTCTCGATGGCGGCATAGGTGCCGACCATCTGGAAGGGGGACTCGGCAACGACATTTACTGGGTCGACGATAGTAGCGATGCGATCGTCGAGGCGGTGGGTGCGGGAACCGACGTGGTGAACGCGACTGCCGCCAGCTATGTCCTCTCCGACAATATCGAGAACCTGACGTTCACCGGAACTGGCGCGTTTACCGGGACTGGAAACGCACTTGCCAACACGCTCAACGGCGGTGCCGGGAACGACGGCCTTTATGGCGGCGACGGCAACGACACGCTCAACGGCGGTACGGGTGCCGATCATCTCGAGGGCGGGCTCGGCAATGATGTCTACTGGGTGGACGATAGCGGCGATGCGGTCGTCGAAGATCTGAATGGCGGCACCGACACGGTCAAGACCGGGTTGAGTAGCTACACGCTGTCCGACAATGTCGAGACCCTCACCTTCACCGGAACTGGTGCATTCACCGGCACCGGTAACGCGTTGGGCAACACGCTCAATGGCGGAGCCGGAGATGACGTACTAGCCGGGATGGCTGGCAAGGACTCGCTCGTTGGCGGCATCGGCAATGACTGGCTGATCGGCGGAACGGGTGCAGATACGCTCACCGGAGGCGTTGGCAACGACGTGTTCGTGTTCGACAGCCTGACGACCAGCACCGACAAGGACACGATCAAGGACTATGTCACCGGCGAGGATCACCTCGATCTGTCGAGGTCGGTGTTCGCCGCGTTCGGAGATACGCCCTCCGGTGACCTGCCCGCCTCAGCATTCGCCCTCGGCACCGCCGCGACCGACGCCAATCAGCACCTCATCTACAACAACGCGACGGGCGCGCTTTACTATGATCCGGACGGCGCGGGTGGTCTGGCCCAGATCCAGATTGCCATCTTCTCCAATCACCCGACCCTATCTGCTATGGACTTCCACTTGTTCTGACGGGACGGCTTGGCGTGTCAGGTGCTGATTTGATTGGGCAAGGCAAGCCGGCTTTGCCGATGTGACGATCGATCACAATTATGCCCTGCCGCCGGGCACCAGGAAGCTCGACTATGTGACGATGATGGCGATCGCGGCCAAGTAATCAGCCGCGCGCCGCCAGCTCACAGATAGGCCGTCACCGCCGGCGCCTCCCACCAGAGATTGTCGCGGCCGTTCGCATATTTGACAGGAGCGTTCGCCATCTCCTCGGGGGTCGCGTCGTCGAGGCAGTTGATCGAGATGCTGACATAGTCGCCGCCGATCTCCTCCACATGACCGTCTTCGAACGGCGAGCAACCGCAATTGCGGCAGAAGCGGTGATGCCCGGATAGCGTGCCGAACTGATAGTCGGACAGCGTCTCCTTGCCCGACAGCAGGCGGAAGGCGTCGGGCTTGACGTTGATGCCCCATTTGCGGCGCTTGGTGCAGATCGAGCAATTGCACTTGCCGGTCCCTGCTTCGAGGTCGAGATCGACTTCGAAGGCGACCGCGCCGCAATGACAGCTGCCGTGATAGGTCCTGATCATGATGGGTCTCCGTTGCGTTGCGGTTTCGACTTACTGCCGCCCTGCTGACAGCATGGTGTCAGCATCCCCGAGCGCCGCCGATTTATACGCCGCGCCGACCGCCTGTTCGAGATCATGAGGGCGATGGCGGCGGGGTGATCGCCCCCGATCATCAGAAAGCACTACCCATTAATTTTGCGACGAGTCGAGGAACTGATACGACGAGTTGCGGGTTGTTCCTTCGCTGGGCTCCTTTTGTACGTATCTGCAAACCGCCTGGCCAGTGGAGGACGAAATGAACGGGACCATTTATTTCAGGGCCGATCATGAGCTTGTCGGACGTGTCATCGCCGAAAAGCTGCGCCGCAAGAATGACCGTGGGTTCGACGACGGTTTCCGGATCGTCAGTCCGCGCCATGATGCCATGGCCAAAAGCGCCGCGGCATAGACAAGCCGCTGCCACGCGGTTTGGTCGAGAATAGGGGTGGCTGATACGGCCTGAGGGCTGTTCCACCCCGGCCTGCGGGCATGAAATTGCCCGTAGACGATGTGCGCGAGGTCCGGCCGAATTCAGTCCGGCGGCCGGAATGACAGCCTGTTGCGCCAGGTCACGATTCCGACAATCTGATCTTCGCCCCAATTTTCGGAGCGATGGTGGTTCCCCAATCGAACAAAGCCTGAAGTGCCGGCGCGAGCGAAAGGCCGCGCTTGGTCAGCGCGTAGCGGGCATCGGCGCTGTGAATCACCAGGCCGCGCGTCTCGAGGTCGCGCAGGCGCTCGGTCAGGACCTTGTCGCTTAAATTCGGAATGGCGCGGCGCAGGTCCCCGTAGCGCATCGGCCCTTGCTTCAGCCGCGCCACGATCACGGTCTTCCATTTGCCGCCGATCATATCGAGGGCGAGCTCGACCGGGCATCCATAAATCTTGCTCACAACGCGCTCCCGCGAACTTACCGGTTGGTTCGTTGCGCCGATCCAACCCCTAACCTAGCTTGGCTCAATCGCACTGGCGCGGCAAATGACGGGGACGAGATGACACAAGAGGATACCGCCAGCGCCCTGCTGCGCGTGACGGCAGATGGCCCTTATGAATTGAGCGGAGACGTGGCGCTGCTCGATCATCTCGGCGTCACGATCGCGCATGGCGCCGTCGCACGGCTGTGCCGCTGCGGCCAGGCCAGCACCAAGCCATTTTGCGACGATGCCTGCAAGACCAACGGCTTTACCGACGCGAAGGACCCGCGCCGCGTTCCCGACCGCCTCGACATCTATCCCGGCGAGACCGTGACGACCTATGACAATCGCGGATTATGCGCCCATGCCGGCTTCTGCACGGATCGCGTGCCGGGCGCGTTCCATGTCGGCGAGGAGCCCTTCGTCACCCCGAGCGGCGCTCGCACCGACGACATACTCCGCGCCGCGCGGGCGTGCCCGTCAGGCGCGATCGGCATCGGGATCGGCAATGGCGAGGATCGCGCCTGGGGCGATCCGGCGCGGCCCGCGCAGGTCGAGGTCTCCTTGAACGGGCCCTATCGGGTCACGGGATCGGTGCTGTTGGTCGATGATGCCGGCAATCCGGTCGAGCGGCCCGCGGGCGCCAGTCATGAGCATTACAGCCTGTGCCGCTGCGGCTCCTCGCTCAACAAGCCATTCTGCTCGGGCATGCACTGGTCCGTGTCGTTCGCCGATCCGATTCCCGACCCCGAGCGCGAACCAACCCTGTTCGAATGGGCCGGCGGCTACCCGGCGCTCCTCGCGATGACCCAGCTCTTTTACGGACGGCATGTGCCGCATGATCCGCTGATCGGGCCGCTGTTCGCGAGCATGTCGCCCGACCATCCCGAGCGGGTCGCGGCATGGTTGAGCGAAGTGTTCGGCGGCCCGAAATTCTATGGCGAACGCTATGGCGGTTACGAACGGATGATCTCGCATCATGTCGGCAAGCGGATCAGGCCCGAGCAGCGCGCGCGCTGGGTCGCGCTGATGGCGCAATCGGCGGATGAGGCGGGCATGCCGCAGGATGCCGAGTTCCGCGCTGCCTTTACCGCCTATCTCGAATGGGGATCGCGGATCGCGCTGGAGAATTCGCAGGCCGACGCACATCCACCGCCCGGCATGCCGATCCCTCGCTGGTGGTGGGTGTGCGAGGCGACACCGGGTGCGCGGGTTTCCGCGCTCGCGCCGCCGCCTGAGAAAATCGCCGCGCCCGAGCCCCTCGCCGCCGGCGAGGCCCCGAGCTTTTCAAAGCACATCAAGGCGCTGTTCCGACCGATGGACCGCAACTCGATGAAGTTCGCGTTCGATCTCTGGTCGGCGGACGATGTGGCGCAGCACGGCACGGCGATCCTCGCCCGGCTGAAGGCGGGAACCATGCCGTGCGACGGCGCGTGGGAGAGCGACAGGATCGCCCTGTTCGAGCGATGGCTGGAGGCTGGCGCAAAACCCTGAATGCCGAGCGCCTGCAGCCGGGCGATCACCCCGCGCCGCGTTCGATCAACGCCTTGAGGCGGCCAAGGTCCTTGTTGATCCAGCGCGCATCAGCCGCGAACCTCTCGTCATCCATGTCGGGCTGGCGGAACAGAGTCAGCATCACCTCGGCACCTTCGCCATTGGCGATCACGCGCAGCGGCACATGGATTTCAGTCCCATCGCCGGCATCGACGACATGATCCATCACGCCATAATCATTGTGCGGGGTGAAGCGGATGCGGATCGCGCCTTCGGAGCCGGTTGCGAGCCACACGTCACCTTCCTGCCGGAATTCGGAATCCGCCAGCCCCGACGCCCAGCGCGCGAAGAATTCCGGGCGCCAGATCTGCTCGTACAGCGCGCGCCACTCATGCTTGATCGAGACGCTATAGGTGCGGGAGGGCAGCATGGCGGTTTCCTGACAGTGGCGGGTGACGGCGTTAGCGCTGTGGGGCCTTGTTGTCAGGGTATCTTGAACGAGCGTTGATCGCTGGCGTTGCGGAGCAAATTCACGCCTTGTTATTGTCATCCCCGCTTTCGCGGGGATGACAGTAGTTGAGGGAAGCCTGGCTCCTCAGGCCGCGAACTGGTTCATCGTATTGTGCGCGCCGCCCGCCTTGAGCGCGGCCTCGCCGGCGAAATATTCCTTGTGATCGTCGCCGATGTCCGAGCCCGACATATTCTGGTGCTTCACACAGGCGATGCCCTGGCGGATCTCCTGGCGCTGGACGCCCTTCACATAGCCCAGCATGCCGGCCTCGCCGAAATACTCCTTCGCCAGATTGTCAGTCGAGAGCGCGGCGGTGTGATAGGTCGGCAGCGTGATCAGGTGATGGAAGATGCCGGCCCGCTTCGCGCTGTCCGCCTGGAAGGTGCGGATGCGCTCATCGGCCTCGTTGCCGAGCTCGGTGCCATCATAATCGACGCTCATCAGCCGGGCGCGGTCATAAGCTGACAGGTCCCTGCCCTCGGCCGCCCAGGCATCGAACACCTGCTGGCGGAAATTGAGCGTCCAGTTGAACGAAGGCGAGTTGTTGTAGACCAGCTTCGCGTTCGGCACGACTTCCCGAATGCGATCGACCATGCCGGCGATCTGCTCGATATGCGGCTTCTCGGTCTCGATCCAGAGCAGGTCTGCGCCGTTCTGGAGCGAGGTGATGCTGTCGAGCACGCAGCGATCCTCGCCTGATCCCGCGCGGAACTGATAAAGGTTCGACGGCAGCCGCTTCGGCCGCATCAGCTTGCCGTCGCGGTTGATGATGACATCGCCGCTTCGCGCATTCTCGGGCGTGATCTCCTCGCAATCGAGGAACGCATTATACTGGTCGCCGAGATCGCCCGGCGTATGGCTGATCGCGATCTGCTTGGTGAGGCCGGCGCCCAGCGAATCCGTGCGGGTGACGATGATGCCGTCCTCGACGCCAAGCTCGAGAAAGGCGTAGCGGCAGGCGCGGACCTTCGCGAGAAAGTCCTCGTGCGGCACGGTGACCTTGCCGTCCTGATGGCCGCACTGCTTCTCGTCCGAAACCTGGTTCTCGATCTGGAGCGCGCAGGCGCCCGCCTCGATCATCTTGCGCGCGAGCAGATAGGTCGCCTCGGCATTGCCGAAACCGGCATCGATATCGGCGATGATCGGGACGACATGCGTCTGGTAATTCTCGACCGCATGCAGCAATCGCTGCTCCTCGATCTGGTTGCCGGCCTTGCGCGCGGCGTCGATCTCGCGGAACATCATGCCGAGCTCGCGGGCGTCGGCCTGGCGCAGGAACGTGTAGAGTTCCTCGATCAGCGCCGGGACGCTCGTCTTCTCATGCATCGACTGATCGGGCAGCGGGCCGAATTCGGAGCGAAGCGCGGCGATCATCCAGCCCGAGAGATAGAGATAGCGGCGCTCGGTCGAGCCGAAATGCTTCTTGATCGCAATCATCTTCTGCTGGCCGATGAACCCGTGCCAGCAGCCCAGCGACTGAGTGTAGTTGGCCGGGTCCGCATCATAAGCGGCCATGTCGCGGCGCATGATCGCGGCGGTGTAGCGCGCGATATCGAGGCCGGTCTGGAAGCGGTTCTGGAGCCGCATGCGCGCGACAGACTCGGCATCGATCCCATCCCAGGCGCCCTTCTTGCCCTGGATGAGCTGGCGGGTGGTGGCGATATGGTCCTGATAGGTCACCGTTTGGTCCTCGCTTTGCGTGTTGCGTTGCGAGTTCTGTAACGGGATTTACAGATAGGAACCTATTCCTAACACCTGAACAGCGGGTTTAGCTGTCAAATTCTGCCGATATGATTTGTAAATTTGTAAATACGATACACTCAATCGCCACCGAAGGTGAACGGTGAGACCCCGCGCTCGCGTTCGTTGATCAGTAGCGCTCTTCCCATCGGTGGCGCCGATCGTTGCGGGCAGGCTTCGCGCTGACAGGCACGGCAGCCAAGCCCGATCGGCGTCGCCTCGCCCTTCAGATCGAGACCGCGCGCGACCGCCAGCCCGCCGCCCAGCTCAGCCGCGACACCGAGGCCGACCGCGAATTCCGCCGTCACCGCGCCGTAGCGCCGGCCCTGCGGCGTCACCGTGCGCGCCATGGTCAGCCAGCGCGTGCCGTCTTCGAGTTCGACAAGCTGTACGGCAAGCGCTCCCGGCCGATCGAACGCATGATGCAGGCGCCATAAGGGGCAGCGCCCGTCCGCATCAGCCAGAGCCGCGCCGCTTGCGCCCGAGAAACGTTTCGAGGCCTGGCCGGCGCGATCGATCCGGACCAGGAAGAAGGGCAGGCCGCGCGCACCGACGCGTTGCAATGTCGTCAGACGGTGCGCGACCTGCTCGAACCCGGCACCGAAGCGACGCTGCAGCAATTCCAGATCATAGCCCGTCGCCTCGCAGGCGCGCAGGAAGCGGGCATAAGGCATCATCAGCGCAGCAGCGAAATAGCTGCCGAGATGGCGGCGGAACAGGCGCTCGGCGGCGCGGTCGGCGAAGCCTGCGCCTTTGGCCAGCGCGTCGATCTCGGCCCGCGCCTCGATCTGGGCGAGCTGGAAGCCGGCGGCGAAGGTGCGCGAGGCCGGGTCGAGCGTCTCGCTCAGCTGCAATTGCCGGGCATGGAGATCGAGCCGCCGCAACAGATCCGGCATCACATCCACCGGCAGGATGCGGATGGTGAGCTGGTGCTTGACGCGCAGCCGCTCGGCGATCGCGCCGTACAGATCGCCCGCGCCAAGACGCAATTCGTCGGCCAGCGTCTCGGCGATCGTGTCGAGATCAGCGAAATATCCGCGCCAGCGCTCAACTTCGCGTCGCACTTCAACCATGGGGTCGCTTGCCGCCGTCAGGCCCACCGCGCCGGACCCGATCCGGTCATAGGCCCGGGCAAACGCCTCGGCCCCGCCCGGCGCACCAGCCAGCCATTCCTCGAGCTCGTTACGGTCGATCTCGAGATCAGCGAACATCGGGTCGCCGAGACGGCGCCGCATCGCCGCATCACCCCCGCCCGGCTCCCCAGCCGCGAGCGCGCGCGGATCGAAATCGAAGGATTCGGCGAGCTTCACCAGCAACGAGGCGGAGAGCGGCCGCTGGTTGCGTTCGACCAGGTTGAGATAGCTTGGCGAGATCGCCAGCACTTCGGACATCGCCGCCTGGGTCAGCCCAGCCTGCCGCCGCAACCGGCGAACGGCATGTCCCGCGAATAATTTGCGATCCGCCATCTGCGCCCCTTTTCCGTCAGCCGAAACAAGTCAGCCGGAGCGGATGTTGTCAACTCTTTACAGCATCACAGAGCTGGGCCGCCAAGACGCTACAACGCGACCTTGTCCAGGTTCGGCCTTCGCTAACCATCCCTGGCGTTCGCGGCTAGGGCCCGCCGTGTAGGAAGTCGCCAAAGCGACACCTGGAAAGTTTCCTGGGGAGGAAAAGGTGCCCGCCGGGGATATCCCCGGCGGGCATTTCTATTACTGGCGCACCCGAATGGCTCCGCATATGGCTGAAGCCTCGGGGAGCCAAAGCATGTCAGCAACCAAACAAACCGGCTCGAATTTCGTCATCTTCGCAGCCCTTGCCGCCAATCTCGGCATCGCGGTCGCGAAGTTCATTGCTGCTGCGATCTCCGGCTCCTCGTCGATGCTCACCGAGGGCTTCCATTCGGTGGTCGACAGCCTCAACCAAATCCTGCTGCTCTACGGCCAGCATCGCGGCCGCCGCCCGCCCGATGAGGCGCATCCCTTTGGCTATGGCCGTGAGCTGTATTTCTGGAGCTTCGTGGTCGCGATCCTGATCTTCGGGGTTGGCGCCGGCGTCTCGATCTATGAAGGCGTCGTGCATATTTACGAGCCCGAGCCGCTGAGCGACCCCATTCTCAACTATGTCGTGCTCGGCGTCGCCTTCGCCATGGAGGGCGCCTCCTGGTTCTTCGCGATGCGCGAATTCGCCGCCGCCAACCGCGATGGCGGCTGGTGGGAAGCGGTACGGAAATCGAAGGACCCAGCCGGCTTCATCGTATTGTTCGAGGACAGCGCGGCGCTCGCCGGGCTCGTCATCGCCGCGATCGGCGTCTGGGCCAGCCAGGCGTGGCACGACCCGCGAATCGATGGCGTCGCCTCGATCGCGATCGGCGTGGTGCTCGCACTGGTCGCCGCCCTGCTCGCACGCGAGTCGAAGGGCCTGCTGATCGGCGAGGGCGCTGACTCCGTGACTGTCGCCAGGGTGCGCGAGATCGTCGATGCGCGGGCCGAGATCACCTCAGTCAACCATGTCCGCACCATCCACACCGCGCCGGAGAGCATCTTCGTCGCGATCAGCGCCGATTTCCGCGACGCGCTGACGATGGGCGAGGCGGAGTTGTTGATCGAGGAGATCGAGACGGAATTGAAGGCGGCGATGCCGATGCTCTCGTCAATCTATATCCGCCCGGAACGGCGCGAGGACGCGTCGACGCTGAAACCGGTGCCTTAATGTGTCATTCTCGATCCGGTTTAGCCGTCATGCCGGACTTGTTCCGGCATCCACTGCTCCGCACACTCTCAACTCTCGAATCTGCGGCACCGTGGACCCCGGAACAAGTCCGGGGTGACGGAGTGGTTTGGGATCGGACTCGACTCTCTCTAAAGTCTGGTCAGCTCCGCCGAGTCTTCAGGGCCTGATCGGCGCATCCGACGGGACGAGCTCGACAACATCAAGGATCGACTCGAACTTCGGCCAGGGCAACACCAGCCGCCAGCGCTTCTCGCCGATCCGCTCGACATAGCCGGCAAGATCGCGGCCATCGTCACGGCCATAATCGAGCGGCTTGGTCTCGTCCCCGAACATCATCGTGCCGAGGAAGATCTGGCGCGCCGCGCCATCGGGGAAGAATAGGCCGATCGGGCGCTGCGAACCGCCAATCTTGTACAGGCTCGAAACTTCGCCCTCGTCGTTGATCCGGCATTCATAGGGCGGATAAGCCGTGAAATCATGCGTCGCAGTGCCGTTGGCGCCAAGCTTGAACACCCGGCACTTGTAGCGGCCAGGCGGCGGCGTGGCGCCGTCAAGCGCGCGATCGGGCTCGAACAACGGCCCTTGCGCGGCCAGCTGGGCGGCATGGCCCGCCGCCTGCACAGCCGTGAGCGCTGTCGTCCACGCATTACGCCAGGTCCGCAACCGCTCGCGGTCGCGATCGGTCGCAACCCGGTGCCAGTCAGCATTCGCTACCTTCACCGGCAGCCGCGGTTCCGGCGGCGGCACGGGCGCCTCAACCACAAGCGGAGCCGCAGCCGGCGCAGGCGCGATCTCGGCATGCTTGTGCGCCTTGCCGCCACAGCCGACCAGCAGCGCGCAACCACAAAGCCCCATGACCAGGGAATAGTTTTTCAAGCGACCGGTTCTTTCTTATCCGGCGCCAGCTAACCACGCCGGGCCGGCCTTGCCAAGCGCGTCAGGCGGCGGTCCAGCCTCCATCCATCGACAGATTGGCGCCGGTGATCGCGCTGGCCTCGTCCCGGCACAGGAAAAGCGCCAGCGCCGCGACCTGTTCGGAGGTCACGAACTCCTTGGTCGGCTGGGCCGCGAGCAGCACGTCGTTCAGCACCTGCTCGCGCGTCATCCCGCGCGCCTTCATCGTATCGGGGATCTGGCCCTCGACCAAAGGCGTCCAGACATAGCCGGGCGAGATGCAGTTGACAGTGATATGGTCAGCCGCGGTTTCAAGGGCGACCGTCTTGGTGAGGCCGACCAGGCCGTGCTTGGCCATGACATAAGCGCTCTTGCCGGGGCTCGCGACCAGCGAGTGCGCCGAGGCGGTCGAGATGATCCGTCCCCATTTCGCCGCTTTCATATAGGGCACCGCCGCCTGCATCATGTACCAGGCCGAGGTGAGGTTGATCTTGATGATCGCCTCGAACTTGTCCGCCGGGAAATCCTCGATCGGCGCGACATGCTGAATGCCGGCATTGTTGACGATGATGTCAGGCCCGCCAAGCTCGTCATGGCAGCGCTTGACCATCGCGGCGATCGCCGCCGGATCCGTCATGTCGGCAGCATCGTACAAAGCCTTCGCGCCGCTGGTCGCCTCGAGCGCGGCGCGCTCCTTCTCGATCGCCGCCGCATCGCCAAAGCCGTTGATGATGACGCTGGCACCTTCAGCGGCGAGCACCTTGGCATAGGCGAGCCCAATGCCCGAGGTGGAACCAGTGATGATCGCGCTCTTGCCCTTGAGGAACATCGGGGGTCTCCATCTTAGGATCAGGGGGTTAGAAATCAGGGGATCGTCCGCACCGTCAGGTCGAACGCGGCGCTTTTCCCGGTCTCGATATTCGCCGCAACCAGTCGCGCATTCGCCATCGTCTCGGCGACCGCTTCCTGGCCGGCGCGCCAATGCTCGCGCATCGTTCTCGCGGAAAATTCGAAGTCGCGCGATCCGCCCTCCCAGGCATTGGCGCGGTAGATCAGATGGACGAGATTGACCGCCTCCTCAGCGGAGCGCGCCGCGAGCGCCAGCACATCCGGATCATTGCGCATGCTCTCGGGCAGCTTGGCGAGCACCTTGCGCGCGAGCTCGCGATCGTGCCGCAACCGCATGACCTGGTCCGACACCTGGCGCGACCGGCTGGAAAAGCGGATTTCCTTCTCGCGCGCGGCCACATCCATGATCGTTCGGGGCAGCTCGGCCGCGGCCGGGAACAGATCGATCTGGAAGGCGAGCAGTTCGCCTTGCTGGTGATCAAGCACATGCGTCAGCGGCGTGTTCGAGACGAGCCCGCCGTCCCACCAATATTTTCCGTCGATCTCGACAGGCGGCAGGCCCGGCGGCAGCGCGCCCGACGCCATGATGTGCCGCGCATCGATCCGCGTCTCGGTCGTGTCGAAATAGGTGAAATTGCCGCTCTCGATATCGACCGCGCCGACCGACAGCCGCACCGGGCCATTGTTCAGCAAATCCCAGTCGATCAGCGCGTCGAGCGTTTCCTTGAGCGGCGCGGAATCATAGAAGCTCAGAGCCTCGGGCGTACCCGGCGCCGCGAACATCGGCGAGAGCGTGCGGGGGGTGAAAAAGCCCGGCACGCCCGCCGCCAGGACGAAGCTCGCCGACCATTCGTGCAGCCATTCGCGGATATGGTCGTCCGGAAAGATCGCAAAGCTCGGCAGCGATCCGGTGACCATGTCCCAGAAGGCGCCCAGCATCTCGACTCGCTTGTGCGGCGGATTGCCCGCGACGATCGCCGCATTGACCGCGCCGATCGAGATACCGGCGACCCAGTCGATCTCGATTCCCCTCGACGCCAGGCCCTCGATCACCCCGGCCTGATAGCTGCCCAGCGCGCCGCCGCCCTGCAGGACAAGGGCGACAATATCGGGGAGCGGCAGTGCCTCTGCCTGGCGGCGCGGTTGCGGGGTCGGGTCGGTATCGGCCATCGTTCCGGCCCATGCGCTGGGAGAGCGGCGGGATCAACGACAGTTTGATGAAATTCCCGTCATGTGCGCGATTCTCGCCGGCCAATTCCCCGGCTTGCAACAACAAGGCCGCCCGCGCATTCATGCCGTACCAGCAACGAACCTTCGGGAAACACGCATGCGGCTCGACGATTTCGATCCCAACATCAATGTCGAGGATCAGCGCGGCCAGGGTGGTGGCGGTTTCGGCGGCGGTGGCGGTGGCGGCGGCCTGTTGTTCGGCCTGCTGCCGCTTGTCTTCAGCCGTTTCGGCTGTGGCGGCGTGGCTGTGGTGCTGGTCCTGTTCGCTGTGTTCGGCGGCGGGCTGAACATGCTGGGCGGCGGCGGCAGCCGCTTGTCCGCCCCGACCGAACAGGCCGGCCAGCCCCAGGCCGGCGGCACCGATGCGAAATCGAGCTGCACCATCGACGCGGCCAGCAAATCCGCGTGCAACGCCTTCAGCTCAGCCGACAAGACCTGGGCCGCGATCTTCCAGAAGAACGGCTCGCGCTTCGTCCAGCCCAAACTGGTTTTCTATGGCGGCGAAGGTCAGTCGGGCTGCGGCGCCGCGCAGAGTGCGATGGGCCCCTTCTACTGCCCGCAGGATCAGGGCATCTATCTCGATACCGAATTCTTCGGCGAGCTTGCCAGCCGCTTCGGCGCCAAGGGCGATTTCGCGCAGGATTATGTGATCGCGCATGAATTCGGCCATCACATCCAGAAACTGACGGGCACCTCAGACCAGGTCCAGCAGCAGATGGCGCATACGAGCAAGACCGCCGGCAACAGGCTCTCGGTGCGGCTCGAACTTCAGGCCGATTGCTATGCCGGCGTCTGGGCAGCGCAGAATCGCAACCGGATGGACCCGGGCGATCTCGAGGAAGGCATGACCGCCGCGCACGCGATCGGCGACGATACGCTGCAGCAGGAAGCACAGGGACGCGTGGTCCCCGACAGCTTCACCCACGGGACATCGGCTGAACGCGCCGCCTGGCTCAAGCGCGGCCTCGACAGCGGCGATCCGGCACAATGCGATACGTTTTCGGGGGCGATCTGACTTTAGGGAAACGGCTCTCTTTTATTGTCCTTTTTGTTGTCATCCCCGCGAAAGCGGGGACCCATCTCCTGCCGTCAGTGATTGAGCTTGAGATAGAGATCGTCCCAGTCCGGATTGTCCCGCTCGAGCAGCGCGATCTTCCATGCCCGACGCCACTTCTTCATCGCCTTCTCGCGTGCGATGGCGATACCGACATCATCAAAAGGCTCGATATGGACGAGTCTGCCGATGCCGTATGTCTTGGTAAATCCCTCCACCAAGCCTTCGCGATGCTGCCATATCCGCGCGATCAGATCGCCGGTGACGCCGATGTACAGCGCACCATTCTTTCGATTGGTTAGGATATAGACATAGTAGGTCTTCGACATCCGACCTCCGGAGATGGGTCCCCGCTTTCGCGGGGATGACAATAAAAGGAGGTACAGGGCCGGTCAGATTTTCACCAGCATCTTCCCAGTGTTCCCGCCCGAGAACAGTCCGAGAAACGCCTCCGGCATCGCATCGAGCCCCTCGAACACCGTCTCTTCGCTCTGCAATTTACCCGCCTGGAGCAGCGCGCCCATCTCGCGATAAAAGTCGCCCGCCTGCGCCAGATAGTCGCTGACCAGAAAGCCCTGAATACGGATGCGCGCGCCAATGACCCGGGGGAGATAGCGCAGCTCGGTCGCCCTCCCCGAATTATAGACGTCGATCATCCCGCAGATCGCGAAGCGCGCGTGCAGATTGGCTGCAGCCAGCGCCGCATCAAGATGCTCGCCGCCGACATTGTCGAAATAGACGTCGATCCCCTGCGGCGCCGCATCGTGCAGCTTCTTCACCAGCGAGCCGTCTTTCTTGTAATCGATCATCACATCCGCGCCGAGCGACTGGCACCAGCTGCATTTGCTACTGCCACCCGCCGAGCCGATCACCGTCATGCCCTTCGCCTTGGCGATCTGGATGAGGGTCGATCCGACCGCGCCCGCCGCCGCCGAGACGAACACCGTCTCACCGGCCTTCGCCTCGGCCACTGTCAACAGCCCGAAATAGGCAGTCATCCCCGGCATGCCGAGCTGGCCGAGAAAGGCCTGGGGCGGCACGCCGAGCGCGGGCAGCTTCTGCACGAACGCGGCGGGCGCCACCGCTTCGTCGCGCCAGCCGAACATATGCTGGACCATATCACCCACCGCGACGCCCGGCGCCCGGCTCTCGATCACCTCGCCGACCGCGCCGCCCTGCATCGCCTCGCCGAGCTGGAAGGGCGGCGCATAGCTTTTCACGTCGTTCATCCGCCCGCGCATATAGGGGTCGACCGATAGCCAGTGATTGGCGATCCGCACCTCGCCCTCGGCAAGCGGCGTGTCCGGCAGATCGATCATCTCGAAATCGCCGGTCAGCGGCATGCCGTCGGGGCGTGATTTCAGGCTCCAGGCACGGGCCATACAACATCCTCCTCTTCGTGTTTTCGAAGATCAGGTACGCCCAAAGCGTTGCGATTGGCAACGCAAAAATCCCTCCCCGACGAGCGGGGAGGGATTGCGGCGGCGGGAGAACATCAAAAGGGAGAAATCGCGCTCGTCCCGCCACCAGCCCCCTCCACGAAAGAGGGGATTGCCCTCGGCACTCAATAGGTGCCCGAGAAGCTCCGATTGAGGATGTGCGGGCCGCTCGCATCATCCTTTTCGTCGCGGTGGCTGCCATCCTCGTTGAAGAACGCGCCGTTGCGCTCCTCGTCGCGCCAATGCGCCTTGGCATCCTCGGCGGTCTTGCGGATCTTCACCTTGTCGTCGACCGACTCGATCCAGCGCGACGGGATCGAATGATGCCGCCCGCCGGCATCGCTGTCGCTTTTGGTCAGCAGGATGCGATCGCCGCGCACCTTGTCGACCGTGCCGACATGCTCGCCGTCCGATCCGACCACCTCCATATGCTCGGTCACCCTGGACAGCGCGCCGCGCTGGGTCTGGCGTTCGGCGCGCCAGCTGCCGAACTCCGTATCGAACTTCGACCGGTTCTCGCGGCGATATTCGTCATAATCCTGGTCGAGCGCCGCGATCTGCGAGCGCCGCCAGCTGTGATAATCATCGTCGCGCTGAAAGCCTGTGCGATCATCATAGCGCGCATCCAGCTCGCGCCGGCGCTCGGCCTCGTCATCACCGAACCAGGAGCGGACCTCGTCTCCGGCACGCGAGAAGAAGTCGCGGTCCTGATACTCATAGCCGCGCGGCTGGCCGGCTGCGCGGTCGTGCTGCGGATATCCACGCCCATCCTCACGGTCGTCGGTCTCGGTGAAGCGATGTCCGTCGGACCCATAGCTTCCCTGGAAACCATTATCGCGGACATAGCGGCGCTGGCCCGAGCCGCGGTTCAGGTTGAACCGTTCGCGCTCGGCATAACCGGCATGTCCATATTCGCGGGGCCCATAATCGCGGGACCCGAAATCGCCCTGCCCGTAACCGGCCTGCCCGTAACCACGCTGCCCGAAGCCGCGATTCCGGTCGCGGTTCGGGCCGAGTTCGCCGGCTGCCCGATACTGGCGCGCGCTGGAGTAGCTGTAATCCCGACCCGATCCATAATCCTGGCCGAAATCCGTCCGATCCCGGTCGCCATAATAATCGCCCAGACCGGAATCCCGGGGATAGCGTTCATAGCCCATGATGGCCTTCTCCTGACATTTTTTCTGCTGCGACAGGCGGCATGGCTGCGCGCCTGCTCGTCCAGCAATAAAGGATGAAAGCCGTGTTAGTTCCGATAGTTACGCAGGCGTATCCATATCTCGCCGTGTGCCCCGCGCGGTTCGCCGCAGGCCAGGTTTCAGCGCTGGAAGGGAGCCGGTTGCATCGCCTGAAAAGGCGAGCTAGAGGCGTCGCTCTTCGGCTAGATACCATTTGCCGAGGTGGAGCGGGGCTGTAGCTCAGATGGGAGAGCGCTGCAATCGCACTGCAGAGGTCAGGGGTTCGATTCCCCTCAGCTCCACCAGACCCGCCGATGACAAGCTGAGGGCCTGACTCTACACAGGCGCCATGACTGACGCCGCCCCCTCAGACCCAATCCCCGCCGCCACGCTCGTCCTGTTTCGCGAGACCCATGGCGCGCCCGAGCTGCTGTTCGTCGAACGCGCCAAGGCAATGGTGTTTGCCGGCGGCGCGCTGGTTTTCCCGGGCGGGCGGATCGATCCCGGCGATCATGCGCTCGCGCTCACCTTCCCCGGCGATCCCGACGATATCGCAGCGCGCATCGCCGCGATCCGCGAGACGATCGAAGAAGTCGGCCTGCCGATCGGCCTCACGCCCACACCCGACGGGGACACCCTCACCACCCTGCGCGCCGCGCTCCACGCCGGCACGTCGCTCGGCGCAGCCTTGCACGATGCGGGTCTGGCGCTCGACCTCGGCCCGCTTATCCCCTTTGCCCGCTGGCTGCCCGCACATGCGCATATGCGGATCTTCGACACGCGCTTCTATCTTGCCCGCCTGCCCGCGCACGCGCCCGATCCGGTCGTCGACGATACCGAGAATGTCCGCGTCTTCTGGTCGACCGCGCAAGCCGTGCTTGACGATGCCGATGCCGGCCGGGTGCACATCATCTTTCCCACACGGCGTAACCTCGAACGCCTCGCCCGTTTCGGCAGCTTCGACGAGGCCGTAACCGACACCGCGCGCCACCCGGTGCGCACCGTCACGCCCTGGGCCGAGGAGCGGGGCGGGGTCACCCATCTCTGCATCCCGGACGATCTCGGCTATCCCGTCACGTCGGAGCCGATCACGAGCGTGATGCGCGGCTGATGCGCACGCTGCGGCGGGCAATCGGCGGAGCGACGATCGCAGCGGTCCTCCTGGCGCTCGGCCTGATGGCCTTCGCGATGCTGCGCGGCAGGTCGCAGGATCTGCCCTGGACTCAGCTCGATCTCGGCGAGCCGATCGGCGTCTTCACGGGCCGCAAGCTCGCCGGGCTCACACGCGATTTCCCGAGATGCCGTGCGCTGCTCGACAAGGCGGGCGTGCGCTATGTCATATTGCCAGAGGTTCACGCTGGCGCCTGCGGCTATGCTGACGGCGTCAGCTTCACCCCCGGCGGGTCCCGGCGCGCGTCCTATGCGCCCGCCGATATCGGCATGGCCTGCCCGGTCGCTGCCGGGCTGTCAGTGTGGGAATGGAATATCGTCCAGCCCGCCGCGCGCCGGTTGCTGGGCAGCCCGGTCGTCGCGATCGAACATTATGGCTCCTATAATTGCCGCCACATCGCTGGCGAAAAAATCTGGAGCGAACACGCCACCGCCGACGCGATCGACATTGCCGGCTTCCGCCTCGCTAATGGCAAGCGCATCATGATCGCCGGCAACTGGAAGGGCAATGGGCCTGAAGCGACCTTCCTGCACGAAAACCGAAACGGCGCCTGCAGGTTGTTCGCGACGACCCTGTCACCCGATTACAATGCGGCGCACTGGAACCATCTCCACCTCGACCAGGCCGCGCGCGGCGAGTTCGGCTGGCGGGCGTGCCGGTAAAAA
>Ga0307508_10002006_pt1 | contig 22208 bp, 29 predicted proteins | sample 9_EM_MG_FD_203089 | JGI IMG/M metagenome (GOLD analysis project Ga0307508, IMG submission 203089) | Populus trichocarpa ectomycorrhiza microbial communities from riparian zone in the Pacific Northwest, United States - 9_EM | ecosystem: Host-associated > Plants > Roots > Unclassified | place...
GCCGCCGGCATCCTCCTCACCGCCATCCTCATCGACATTGTACTCGTCACGTCGTATTGTACAACTTCCCACTGTCTGTCACTGTGAGAGCTGCGCTAACAATCTCACGAAGCTCGTCGATCTTCTCACCGCGTCTTACTTGCACCATCGTCCTTGCTGCCGGCATCCTCCTCACTGCCATCCTCATCGACATCGTACTCCTCGCGTCATATTGTACAACTTCCCACTGTCTGTCCCTTTGAGAGCTGCGCTAACAATCTCATGAAGCTCGTCGATCTTCTGGCCGCGTCTTACTTGCTATCTTCCTTGCCACCAGCATCCTCCTCACCGCCATCCTCATCGACATCGTACTCGTCACGTCGTATTCTACAACTTCCGACTGTCTGTCCCTTTGAGAGCTGCACTAACAATCTCATGAAGCTCGTCGATCTTCTCGCCACGTCTTACTTGCTATCGTCCTTGCCGCCGGCATCCACACCGCCATCCTCATCGACATTGTACTTGTCGCATCGTATTGTACTTCCCACTGTCTGTCCCTTTCAGAGCTGCGCTAACAATCTCATGATGCTCGTCGATCTTCTCGCCGCGTCTTACTTGCTATCGTCCTTGCCGCCGGCATCCACACCACCATCGTCATCGACATTGTACTTATCGCGTCGTATTGTACAACTTCCCACAGTCTGTCCCTTTGAGAGCTGTACTAACAATCTCATGAAGCTCATCGATCTTCTCGCAGTGTCTTACTTGCTATCGTCCTTGCTGCCGGCATCCTCATTGGTATCCACTTCATTGATGTTCTCATTGCGTCGTGTCTCATCCTGCAAACAGCTTTTGTTTCTATCACGCAGAGCGATGCTATCTACGCTGACGTGGTATATAGAAGTAGATTAGATGTAATGAACAATGCCAGGAACCAAATGCGTGTTTGCTAGTCTTCGCTGCAATGTACCGTGCCCTAACAGTCGCGTCTGAATGCTACCACCGTGACCGCTCTATTACCTATGTGTGGTGTGCCATCGTAAGCCTCGTCTGTATCCTATTTGCCTTGCCACACTGCGTCTGTAAGACACGGCTGCGTCTGGATGGCAAATATCCTGACACTCCGCGTCCAGAAGGCAGATGCTGTGGCACGCGTCGTCCGGACAACATTTGCCTTGATACTCGGCGTCCGGAAGAAATTTGCCTTGACAGTCTCTGTCTGTAAGGAACGCACTGCGTCCGGATGGCAAATGCCCTGATACTCCGCGTCCAGAAGGCAGATACCGTGGCATGCGTCATCTGGATGACATTTGCCTTCACACTCTGCGTCCAGAACTGAAATGCACTGACACTCCTCGTCCGGAAGGCAGATGCTGTGGCAAGCACCGTCCGGACGACAATTGCCTTGACACTCTGCATCCAGAAGAAATTTGCCTTGACAGTCTCCGTCTGTAAGAAATGCGCTGCGTCCGGATGGCAAATACCCTGACACTCCGCGTCCAGAAGGCAGATGCTGTGGCATGCGTCGTCCGGACGACATTTGCCTTGACAGTCTCCGTCTGTAAGAAACATGCTGCATCTGGATGGCTAATGCCCTGACACTCCACGTCCAGAAGGCAGATACTGTGGCATGCGTCGTCCGTACGACATTTGCCTTGACACTCTGCGTCCGGAAGAAATTTGCCTTGACAGTCTCCGTCCGTAAGAAACGCGCTGCGTCCGGATGGCAAATGCCCTGACACTCCTCGTCCGGAAGGCAGATGCCGTGGCACGCATCGTCCGGACGACATTTGCCATGACACTCTGCGTCTGTAAGACACGCGCTGCGTCCGGATGACACTCCTCGTCCAGAAGCCAGATGCCGTGGCATGTGTCGTCCGGACGACATTTGCCTTGACACTCTCCGTCTGTAAGGAACATACTACGTCCGATGGCAAATGCCCTGACACTCCTCGTCCAGAAGGCAGATGCCTTGACACTCTGCGTCCAGACGCAAGGTACAGTACTGTGGCAGCTGCGTCCGGGTGCAGGTGCCTTGGCGTGTTGCGTCCCGACGCACGGTGCCCTAGCGCGCTACGTCCGGAGTAGCAAGGTTTCGTCCACTGCATCTCGAGCGTCTAGTGCCTCCGGATGCAGTGGACACAATTTTTTTTTTTCCTGATGTGTTCAATCGCCCGTTCTCAGTTCCTGTCCTTTCTCCTGTCCTTGTCCTTGTGCCTGTCCTCGTCCTCATTCCGTGCCTGGTTCTCGTCCTGGTCCTTGGCCCGGTTGCTCTCCTTGTTCTCTGTCCAGTTCTCCTTCTCGTTCCGAGCCCGTTTCCCGTCCTGGTCCTCGGTCTGGTTCCCCTCCTTGTTCTCTGTCCAGTTCTCCTCCTCATTCCATGCCCAGTTCCCGTCCTTGTTCTCGGCCCCATTCCCCTCCTTGTTCCCCTCCCAGTTCCCGACCCTGCCTGGCCGCTACCTGGAGCCAAGCCCGACCCTGCCCCATTACCATTCAACAGCTGAGACATGGGTTACCATAACCAAACTATTGTTTATTATACCATACTGAATCTACTTGAAAGTGAAAACACTGCTGCAAATCTTTATGGTAGATGGCATACGAACATTTATTTAATGAAAAAAACTTCCACTTAAACAATACATATGCCGCAATTCAGGAAACTTGAAAAATCACACCATTTTGAAAACAAGATATATCACTCTGCATAAACAGCATGAAAAATCACGCTCATATATCATCATAAAATATCACTAGGTGGGCCTCAGGTGAAATTACTCGTTTAAAAACTAATCGTTTGTTACGGGGATTGTGTATCATAAATTATCACCCCAACCTTGTATTAGGAATTAGATTCACACCTATGTGCAATCAGATAAGCCAGCAAGTGGGAAAGCGCTCTACAAGAAATAAAAACAGAACTGCGATTAGCAATTCGATGATGTTTGCGGTGCATAAACCGATGGGATAGCTGTCGACAGGTATTTTGAAGCGCAAACCGTTGTGATTGCAGCCGATGAGCGGAAGCATTGAGCCTGTCAGATATATCGATCGCCCAACGAGGTCCCACTGAGATCTGCCTAGACCGCTGTAAGCAGATGCGCTCGCGGTAGGCATCGGGTGGCGCGGGTGGCAAATGGCCACCAGTGACATCCAGGCCCGGCGACCAGGCCCAGCAACATCTAGGCCTGGTGACATCTAGGTCCAGAGGTGGCGAAGGCGGCCGGTGAAATCTAGACCGGAGGTGGCAAGTTGCCAACAAAGGATCTAAACGAGCCGGTGATGGGTAATGGATTGGATGTGCATGTATATATAAAGAGCGGTCCTCCAGGTCAGTGAAAAGATTAAGCAACGGAATTCATGCTTCCAGTGGGTCTCCCGTGGAAGGCTCTTTGTGATGATATCTGCGGTCATCTGGGAGCCATCTGATGCACTATTGGACGAGCGTTGTAGCCCGTGAACCGACGCGATTGCCGTCAGGGAGCGGAAGCATTGAGCCCTCCGATGCGCTATTCAACAAGCTTTGCGGCGGACAAACCGTTGTAATAGCTGTCGACAAGTATTGCGACGCACAAACCATTAGGATAGGCTTCGACAAGTATTGCAGTGGGCAAACCGTTGGAATCACTGTCGACAAGTATTGCGGTGCACAAACTGTTGTGATTGCCATCGGCAAGTATTGCAGCGCGCAGACAGTTGGGAAAGTCATCGACAAGTATTGCGGCGCGTAAACCGTTGTGATCACCATCGGCAAGTATTGCAGCGCGCAGACAGTTGGGATAGCCATCGACAAGTATTGCAGCGCACAAACCGTTATGATCGCCGTCGACAAGTATTGGGGTCGGCAAACCGTTGGGATAACTTTCGACAAGTATTGTGGCACGCAAACCAGTGAGATAGCCAGCGACAAGTATTGTAGCACCCAAAGCGTTGGGATAGCCGTCGACAAGTATTGCGTCGCGCAAACCATTGAGATAGCCAGCGACAAGTATTGCGGCACCCAAAGCATTGGGATAGCCGTCGACAAGTATTGCGGCATGCAAACCGTTTTGCACACCGTCGACAAGCATTGTGGCATGTAAACCAAGGGGATAGCCGGCTACAAGTATTGCGGCACAGAAACTGTTCAGATAGCCATCGACAAGTATTGCGGCGTGCAAACCGACGCGATTGCCATCGACAAGTATTGCGCCGCGCACAGCGACGGGATAGCCATCAACGAGCGGAAGCATTGAGCCATCCGATGCGCTGTTCAACAAGCGTTGCTGCAGACAAACCGTTGTGATAGCTATCGACAAGTATTGTGGTGCGCAAACCGTTGGGATAGCCTTCGACAAGTATTGCGGCGTGTAAACCATTAGCATAGCCGTCGACAAGTATTTCGGCGCTCAAACAGTTGGGATAGCCTTCGACAAGTATTGCGGCGCGTAAACCGTTGTGATCGCTGTCGACAAGTATTGTGGCGTTCAAACCGTTGTGATTGCCATCGACAAGCAATGCGGCGTACAAACCGTTGTGATCGCCGTCGACAAGTATTGCTGCGGACAAACCGTTGTGATAGCTATCGACAATTATTGCGGCGCACAAACAGTTGGGATAACCTTCGACAAGTATTGCGGTGCGCAAACCATTGGGATAGCCAGCGACAAGTATTGCAGCGCGCAAACAGTTGGGATAACCTTCGACAAGTATTGCAGCGCACAAACCATTGGGATAGCCAGCAACAAGTATTTCAGCGCGCAAACCATTGTGATCGCCATCGACAAGTATTGCAGCGCGCAAACCGACAGGATAGCTGTCGACGAGCGGAAGCGTTGAGCCATCCAATGCACTATTCGACGATCATTACGGCGCGTAAACCATTGGGATAGCGGACGACAAGTATTGCGGCGCGCAAACCATTGGGATAGCCGTCGACAAGTAGTGTGGCGCGCAGAAAACACTGTTGCAAATTTTTATGGTAGATGGCATACAAAAATTTATTTAATCAAAAAAACTTACACTTAAACAATATAAATGCCTCAATTCAGGAAACCTAAAAAATCGCACCATTTTGAAAACAAGAAATATCACTCTGCATAAACAGCATGAAAAATCACGCTGATATATCATCATAAAATATCACTAGGCAGGCCTCATGTAAAATCACTCGTTTTAAAACTAATCGTTTGGCACGCGGATTGAGCATCATAAATTATCACCCCAACCTTGCATTAGAAATTACATTCACACATATGTGCAATCGGATAAGCCAGCAGTTGGCAGAGCCGTCTACAAGAAATAAAAATGGAAATACGATTAGCAATTCGACGATGATTGCGGTACGCAAACCGATAGGATAGCTGTTAACAAGTATTTCGGCATGCAAACCGCTGTGATTGCAGCCGACGAGTGGAAGCATTAGGCCATCCGATACTCTATTCGACGAGCTTTGCGGCCCGTAAACCGATGCGATTGCCATTGGGGAGCGGAAGCATTGAGCCATCCGATGTGCTATTCAACAAGTGTTGCAGCGGACAAACCGTTGTGATAGCTATCGACACGAAATGCGGCGCGCAGACCGTTGGGATAGCCATCAACAAGTATTGCGACGCGCAAACTGAAAGGATAGCCGTCGACGAGTGGAAGCATTGAGCCATCTGACGCGCTATTCAATGAGCGTTGCGGTGCGTAAACCGACGCGATAGCTGTTAGGGAGCTGAAGTATTGAGCCATTCGATGCGCTATTCAACAAGCGTTGCTGGGGAGAACCGTTGTGATAGCTATGGACAAATATTGCGGCGCAGAAACCATTAGGATAGCCGTCGACAAGTATTGCGGCACTCAAACCGTTGGGATAGCCTTCGACAAGTATTGCGGTGGGCAAACCGTTGTGATCGCCATTGACAAGTATTGCGGTATGCAAACCGTTGTGATCGCCGTCGGCAAGTATTGCGGCACGCAAACCAACAGGATAGCTGTCGACGAGTGGAAGCGATAAGCTATCCGACGCGCTATTCGATGAGCTTTGCGATGTGCAAACCGTTGGGACTAGCTGTCAGCAGGTATTGCGGCGTGCAAACCGACGGGATAGCTGTCGACGAGCGGAAGCGTTCAGATCCAACGCGCTATTTGACGAGCATTGTGGCGTGCAAACCGTTGTAATAGCCGTCGCCAAGTATTGCGGTGTGCAAACCGACAGGATAGCCGTCGACGAGTAGAAGCGATGAGCGATCCGACTCGCTATTCGACGAGATTTGCAGCGCGCAAACCGTGGTGATAGCCGTTGGCAAGTTTTGTGGTGCGTAAACCAATGGGATGGCCGTCGATGAGCGGAAGCGATCAGATCCAACCTGCTATTCGACGAGCATTGCGGCATGCAAACCGTTGGAATAGCCGTCGGCAAGTATTCCAGTGCCCAAACCGACAGGATAGCCATCGACGAGCGGAAGAGATGAGATCCGACGCGCTATTCAATGAGCATCGTGGCGTGCAAAACCGTTGGGATAGATGTGGGCGAGTGGAAGCGATGAGATGCAACGCACTATTCGATGAGCATTGCAGTGTGCAAACCGTTGGGATAGCCGTCGGCAAGTATTGTGGTGCGCAAACCGACGGGATGGCCGTCGACGACCGGAAGCGATGAGATCCGACGCGCTATTCGACGAGCAAGGTGGCGTGCAAACCATTGGGATAGCCGTCGGGAAGTATAGCGGCGCGCAAACCGATGGGATAGCCATTGACGATCAGAAGCGATGAGATCCGACGTGCTATTCAACTAGCATTCCAGTGTGCAAACCATGGTTATTGCCATCGACGAGCGGAAGCAATGAGAAATAGAATGCCCTATTCGACGAGCATAATGGTGTGCAAACCCATAAGATAGCCGTCGACGACTGGAAGCGATGAGATCCGACGCGCTATTCGATGAACATTGCAGCGCACAAACTGTTGGGATAGCTGTCGGCATGTATTGCGGCCCGCAAACCGACGGGATAGCCGTCGACGAGCGAAAACGATGAGAAAGATGATGCACAATGCGACGAGCATTGCGGTGTGTAAACTGGTAGGATAGCCGACGACGAGCGGAAGAAAGGTAATCGGCAATCCGACAAGTATTCCGACAAGCAAGCCGCTGGGAAAGGTGTCGACGAGTGTGAAAAGAGAGACGTGCAATCCGACGAGTAATCCGACGGGCGAGCCGCAGCAAAAGCCGTCGACGAGTGAAACAAGTGTGACCTGCAATCCGACAAGTAATCCGACGAGTAATATGACGAACGAGCCGCCGCGAAAGCCGCCAACGAGTGTTAGAATAGTGACACGCAATCCGACGAGTAACCGGATGACCCAGCATCCGCGAAAGCTGTCGATGAGTGTGAGAAAACAGACACGCAATCCAACGAGTAATCCGACGAACGTGCCGCAGCGAAAGCCGGCGACGAGTGTAAGAATAGTGACGCGCAATCCGACGAGTAATCGGACGAGCCAGCAGCCGCGAAAGCCGTCGATGAGTGTGAGAAAACAGATGTGCAATCCGAAAAGTAATCCGACGAGCAAGACACCATAAAAGCCGTCGACGAGTGGGAGAAAAGGGACACGCAATCCAACGAGTAATCCAACGAGCGAACCGCAGCGAAAGCCATCGACGAGTGTAAGAAAAGAGATGCCAATCTGAAGAGTAATGCGACGAGCGAGCTGCCGCGAAAGCCATCGACGAGTGTGAGAAAAGGGACGTGCAATCCGACAAGTAATCTGACGAGCGAGCCACCGGGAAAGCGGTCGACGAGTGTGAGAAAGGTGACGCGCAATCCGACGAGTAAACCGACGAGTAAACCGACAAGCGAGACATCAGGAAAGCTATCAACGAGCATAATATAAGAAACGCGCAGCAATCCGATACAATTCGATAAGCACGTCTTGCGGATTGTAGGAAAAGCTATGGCCAAGAACTGCAGCATGCGAAACATCAGTGAAGCCATAGCCAATAAGAAGAAATGCGTACTCACAAATGAGCGGATGTTGTATCCAACGAGTAATCCGTTGGACGAGCCGTCACGAAAGCCATTGACGAGTATAAGAAAAGTGATACGCAATCCGACAAGTAATTTGACAAGTAATCCGAAAAGTAATCTGACGAGCCAGCCACCGCGAAAGCCATCGACGAGTGTAAGAAAAGTGACACGCAATCCGACGGGTAATCCGACGAGTAATTCGAAAACTAATCTGAAGAGCCAGCCGCCGCGAAAGGCGTCGACGGGTGCAAGAAAAGAGACGCATACTCAGACGAGCAATCCGACGATTAACCGATGAGCGAGATGCCGGGAAACTCGTCAACGAGTGTAAGAAAAGTGATGAGAAATCCTACGAGTAATCTGGCGAGTGAGCCGCCGCGAAAGCCACCACGAAAGCCGTTGACAAGTACAAGAATACTGACACGCAATCTGACCAGTAATCCAACTAGTAATTTCACGAGCGAGCTACCCCGAAAGCTGTCGACAAGTGTAAGAAAGCAGACACGCAGCAAACAGTCGCAATTCGATAAGAACGGCGTGCGGATTGTAGGGACAGCCATCGACAAGAACAGCAGTGTGCAAAACGTCAGTGAAGCCATAGGCAATCGGAAGACAAGAGAACTCACAAACAAGCGGATGTCCTCTCCGAAGAGTAAGGAGCGAGCCGCCACAAAAGCCATCGACAGGTGAAAAAAAAGAGACGGGCACTCCGACGTGTAATCCGACTAGCGAGCCCCAGCGAAAGCCATCAATGAGTAATCTGACGGGTGAGCCAATACAAAAGCAGTCGACCAGTGTAAGAAAAGTGACAAGTAATCCGACGAGCAAGCCGCTGCCAAAGCCGTCGATGTGTGAAAGAAATGAGACGCGCACTCGGACAAGCAAACCGATGAGCGAGCCGCAGTGAAAGCCGTCAACGAGTGTAAGAAAAATGACACGCAATCCGACGAGTAATCTGACGAGCAAGCTGCCGCCAAAGCCATCAATGAGTGTAAGAAAAGAGACGTCCAGCAATCAGATGCAATTCGATAAGCATGGTGTGCGGATCGTAGGGACAGCCATCGACCAGAACTGCAGCGCACAAAATGTCAGTGAAGCCATAGCCAACTGGAAGAAAAGAGTACTCACAAACAAGCGGATGTCCTATCCGACAAGTAATCCGATGAAGGAGTCACAGTGAAAGCTGTCAACGAGGGTATGAAAGCAGACGTGCAATCCGACGAGTAATTCGACGAGGGAGCCGCAGGGAAAGGTGTCGATGAGTGTGAGAAGAGAGACGTGCAATCCGACGAGTAATCCGACATGCCAGCCCCAGTAAAAGCTGATAACATCCACCTGCAACTTCGGTTCATCTGAGCTTGTCTCTCTGGGCAACCTAAGGTTGGTGGTTACTGCCACAGGCGACCGATTAGTGCTAACACAGAAGCGGCTTGGCAACCTGGTTGCAAGAATTCAGATACTAATTGCCAGCCTCACCTTTTCAGGGGCTCCTAACCACGCTTCACGTGGCATACTAAATAGTCGTCAAAATCACCAGTTGTATTGGTAGGTCAACCACAAACATCCATTGCCGAATGCCCCTCTCTGATTGTCTGCTGTTCTTCATTGTACCAGGTGCTTCGCCTCGCATGCTACATTGCCACTTGTACTTCTTCCAAAGTCCTTCGTGACAACGACACTGCCACCCAGTGGTCTTTAATGTAGCATGGTATCATTCTCTCATTTTTCTTGAGCGATCTCGGATCGCTACTCGTGTCTCGGTGTCGTTTGGCGCAAGTGATTCCCACTGACTCATCGTGTTCGTCCTCCTTCATACTCGGCGTGGTATCGTTGTTGTCGTCTTTCTTCATACCTGGCATGGCATCGTCGTTGTCATCTTCCTTCCTGCCTGGCGTGGCCTGCGGTATGTGTGGCAGACTTCCCTCATATCCGGCGGTCTTCCGTCCTGTCCGGTGCGGCCTTCGGTACGTGTGGCGGTCTTCTGTTCTACCCAGCATGGCATGCGCGACAGTCTTCCGTTCTACTTGGCGTGGCATGCGTGGCGTTCTTGCTTTCCGCCCGGGGTGGCATGCACGGCGGTCTTCCATTTCGCCCAGTGCGGCATACGCGGAGGTCTTCCGTTCTGTCTGGTGCGGCCCGGTATGTGCAGCGGTGTTACGGGTCCCTTATAGGTGGTCTTGGATCACTCATCGTGCTGCCGGATGACCCGGTGATCATCAGCGCGAGTGATCCGAGATCCCAGCACTGCTCTTGTCACGCCTCTCAGAGATATATGAAGGTAGGTCAAGGTAGATAGATAATCATATCTCGATGTCGTTTGTCGTAGGCGATCCCAGATTACTTCGGCGCACTGCCGGATTACCCGGTGGTCATAGGCGGATCCGATATCCCATTGCTGGTTTCGTCACGCCCCTCAGAGATGTGTGAAGGTAGGTCAAGGTAGATAGATAATCGTATCTCGATGTCATTCGTCGTAGGCGATCCCGGATCACTTTGTCGCGCTGCCGGATGAGCCGGTAGTCATCGGGTCAAGTCATCCGAGATCCCGGTGCTGGTTTCATCACGCCCCTCAGAGATGTGTGAAGGTAGGTCCAGGTGTATAGGTAATATATTGCGTGGAGAAGAATCTCCAGACTAGCTACCGCACCCTTCCTTTATACTTTTCCTTCCCTCTGTGGAATCACAGCTTGCCTGCAAGACTGACACAGTTCCTCCGTCTAACATCATGACTCAATCGCTGCGCCCAAGGAAAACAAATGATCGCACTCGGCCGCTGCGCAGCCAATACTCTACTCACGGCAACAGGAGAAAGGATGCACAAGCAGTAACAGTAAAGGAAAGGAAGACTGACGTACAACTTAATCAAGGGAAAACAATACTCGTAACGAACATGGGAGAAGGACGCGCAAGCTCAATCAATGGGAGACAACAAACGTAGCGGACAGGAGAAAGGACGCGCAAGCAGTAAAGGTAAGGAACAGGGAACAGGACGTGCAAGCTTGATCAACAGGAGACAACAAACGTAGCGGACAGGAGAAAGGACGTACAAGCATAATCAACAGGAAATGACATACATAACGATGACAGGAGAAGGACGCACAAGTAACATAACGGAGACAAAGGAGAGAGGTCTAGACTGGCCAGCGGTTGGGGATATCGCTACTGGAGTGATATGGCGGAGATCGGTCGAGGCGCCTAAGCCCGGAGGATGACCGCGGCTGTGGCAGCGGAAACGAGGAGGAGCCACAGGGTGACATAGGTCAGAGTGGTACCGGTGTCGGCGCCAAGGAGCCTGTCACTCCAGGTTCATGATATTACGTGGGTATGAGTACAGGTGTGGGTACACATGTATATAAGGAGAGCTCTTTGGTATGTGGTCTGCTCTTCTTCTTTTCTCTCTCATGCAACCTCTTGTTATCTTACCATGTATACTCAGTCAATAAGTCTTCTCCGGCTTCTCCGGCTTCTCCGGCTTCTCTGTCTTCTCCGACGACGTTCCTCCAGTATTGCTCGGTCCTGTCTGGCTCTCATGTCTGGCACTCATCACGTCGACGTTTACTTGCTACTGCTCCCACTCCCGCTCCCGCTCCCCACTCCTGCTCCTGTTCCCCGCTCCCGCTCACATTTCCCATTCCCAGTTCCATTCCCATTCCCTGTTCTGTTCCCGTTCTCGAACCCATCCGAAAATCTTAGAAACTGACCGTCCTGAGATGGAAGATCGGAGGTTGCGGTGGTCTGATACAACCGGAAATTTGATGACTTTGATCCTGTGAAGCAACTTCTACTTTTGTGCATACTGCTACTGGTCATCAAAAATTTCCTCAAATGTAATAATCCGGTTGCAGGGGTATACACGAACAATTAAGTAATACTAGTGGTAGTCTGGACTAGGCTTCAGGATTCATGGACTATAAGGGCTAGTCCTAGGAATCATAGCCTGGGACTGGACTACACACTAGTGGTAGTCTGGACTAGGGCTCTATTTCAAAGTTTAGTCCTTCGGAATTCATGGATTATTGGGAATAGTCCAAGAAATCTCTGCCCTGGACTGGACTATATGCTAGTGGCTGATAAAACTGGCAGGCAGGACCGACTATTGGGAACCCTGGCTAGTCTGAAGATTCTTCTTCACCCAATCTATTATCCTCACTTGACTCCCCAACTCACCACTGACTGGCACAACACCACTTCCCCACGGCCAGCAGAGTTCACCTATGGTGGCCTCATGACCAAAATTCTTCCTTCTCTATTGCCTTCATGCTCTAAAACATCTACTTTTTCTCTGCATTGGGCTGGAGCATTAGAATACCAAGATTGTTCGCTGTTCTCGTATTGCGTCAATGCGAACAGACACTCCCCTCAAAACCTGTGGGTATGGTTTTGACCATGAAATGTCTGCAAGCCCACACCAACACATACCTTGGCTACAACACGACCCTGGTTCTGTCTGCCAGCCACTGATCACCACCTTCTTGCCAGTCCTGCCTCAGCGTGCGCTTTTACCACAAATTCCCACTCGTAGTGTGCTTCATTGTGGGCACCCACAAGACCACTACACGTTGTGGCAGCAGCAGGCTCAGGCTTGCACTCCTGCCTCACCACCCCATTCAGTGGTCATGGCCTTTGGCTTGCGTCCAACACCATACCTGCTGGCGGTTATGACCTTCGGCTTACGTCCAACACCATACCACCCAGTAGTCATGGGCTTTCTCATTGCTTCCGCTTGTCGATGGCTAGCTCAATGGTTTGCCCACCATAATGCTCGTCGAATAGCGCGTCGGATAGCTCATTGCTTCTGCTTGTTAACAGCGATCTCATCAGTTTGTGGGCTGCAATACTTGCTGACAGCTATCGCAACGGTTTGTGCACTGCAATGCTCATCGAATAGGGCGTCAGATCACTCATCACTTCCACTCATTGACAGCTATCCCAATGGTTTACGTGCTGCAATTCTCATGGAATAGGTTGTCAGATAGCTCATTGTTTCCACTTCTTGATGGAGATCCTATTGGTTTGCACACCAGAATACTTGCCATTGGCTATCCTAATGGTTTGTGCACTGCAATGCTCGTCTAATAGTGCGTCGGATCACTCATCGCTTCCGCTTGTTGACTGTGATCCTGTAGGCATGAATAGTAATATGTATCTAATTTAGGGGTAGAGTGATAATATATGATGTCAAACCCGAGTGATCAACCATGTATCGATAAAATGAGTGATATTTCATGAAGTTTTCCGAGTGATAAATGATGATATTTTACCCGAGTGATAAATGATGAAACATTTTTATCAGAGTGATATTTCATGACTGTCTCTGAGTGATAATACATGATGTCAAACACAAGTGATACAATATGATGCTGCAAAACAGCGTGATATTTGATGTCCTGGAAAGGCTACTATTTTTCAGGTTGAATTGCCGCATTTAGCGGTTCTAAATTGAAGTTTTTTTCATTTATTCCTTGTTTGTATGTAATTTACTCTAAAAACTGGTAGAAGTGTTTGAAAGTGGTTCAGTTATCATAATGGATGCTGATTTTGTGTGGCACCAGGGTTGTAATCGTACAACAGCAGTGAAGTAGAATGTGAGACGGTGATGTCCTTTCAACATTGAAGTCATCTGTTTGTCGTACTCGTCAGGTGTTTAGATAGTCACAATGGAGGTGGGGAGACTGATGTCTTTCACAGCCGTTCAACTACTATACAAGAAGACAATAACCCTCAATATAATTATCATCTCAAGATCGCCCTCTGTTAAGGGATGCACTGCGAATAATCTAAGGCGTTCGGTTCGATATTGGAGTGGCTCTTCGGCTCTTGCACTTAGTGACATGCCTAGTGGCATTTAGCTCAGTTCGAGATGTGTCTGTCAGCTTACCTGTCAGCTCGACATTTATGCTTAGGCATTTGGTTTGAAGGATATCTGGAGGCTCACCTAGTGGCTTGTATATGTCACAGTGGCCGAAGGTTCTAGACAGGCCTGTTGTAACAGTATTGTCGGGACATTCAAGGTACTCAGATGAAATCAGACAGGAACGGAAGCGGAATGGGAGTGGGAACTGAACAGAAATGGGGAACGGTAACAGGAACCGGAATGGGAACCGCAACAGGAATATCAGACAGTCCCGTCAATGGAATGACAGAAAGTGTCAAACGGACATGTCAAATGGAAGACCGATAGCATTACACGGACATGTCCAATACTATTAGGAAAAAATTGAAAATTTACACCTGCACGTTGGTAACCCCTACCTGCGTCCGATGCTCTATTAGCTTCCCTAGTTCCAGTAAGCTTCCCAATCTCCAGTAACACTAGTCATACTCCTGTAAGATTTCATAAGTATCGGCAACTTGCAAAATTGGTATCTCGACTCCCATGAATCGGCAGTGCGGCCATATGCACCTGAACCCCTATTGTCACAATCAGATGGTTTTGCTATCTGGAGGCATACATTGACAAACCCACGATGCCTGAATCATTTTTTCTCCTGTCTTTAAGTCCTCGCGTATGGTCGTGCTTTAAACTCCCACTAAATGAAGGGTACTAGGGAAACTCTTTACTGAAGTGCCATTTCGTATATATTCTTTCACAGCAGCTGATGTTCAAATATATAAATATATCGAAAATAATTATTCAATATTTGTATTACTTCTATGCTAGGTAGTCATGGTTCATCAACTCCTCCGCTCAGTGTGCTTCCAGCCCTTCAAATACTTTTGTAAATGCTCATGGCAACCACACACACCGACTTGTGACTCCAAAACCCCTACATAGATTATGCACTCATTGACTAAGGTGTCTCGGATGAGCTTCCGTCGACATACACGTGTCCACGAACCTCTAATCATCCTTCGCCACTAGGACGCGCCTTCGGGATTGCCACTGTCGGAGGTGTTTGTTGAAATAACCAGGCTGCATTGGATTTGCCAGCTGAGCCGGCAACTCCGAGAGTCGTCCTCCCAGCTCCTTGAATGCATTCGCAAATTCTCACCACTGTCAAACGCTTGCACAGATCTCACTTGTAGACTATCCAGCCATTGGCCAAGTTGAACCTTGGATACTCTCCCAGTGATATACATTGTTGATCCATGTACAAGAATCTCTGTTCATCCTGCGGACTTGATCCCGTCTTCGGGATTGCCACAGTTGGGAGCCTCCATTGAAATGTCCAGGCTGTGTTGCAATTGCCAGCAGTGCTGCAAACTCCGAGAGCCGTCCTCCCAGCTTCTTGAACACATTCACAAATCCTCTCCACTGTCAAACGCTTGCACCGGTATCACCTGTAGACTCTCCAGCTGTTGGTCAAGTTGAACCTCAGATACTCTCCCAGCGACACATGTTGATCTGTGTTCGCGAACCTCTGTTCATCCTTCGCAACTAGATCGCACCTTCAGGATTGCCTTTGTCATGAGTCTCTGTTGAAATGACCAGGCCGCGTTACCTTTACCAGCTGAGCTGCCAACTCCGAATGTCGTTCTCCCAGCACCTCAAATGTATTCACAAATCCTCATTAGTATCAAGCGCTCTCTCCTCCTGCTCTGAATCTCACTTGTAGACTATCCTGCCATTGGCAGAGTTGAACCTCAGATACTCTACCGGTGGTGCACATTGTTGATCCGTGTACTCAAACCTCTGTTCATCCTTTGCCACTTGGCATTGCCGGTACCAGGGGTGTTTGTTGAAATGTCCAGGCTGCGTTGTAATTGCCAGCAGTGCTGCCAACTCCGAGAGTCGTCCTCCCAGCACCTCAAATGCATTCACAAATCCTCATTGTTATCAACCACTCCCTGCTCCTGCTCCGAATCTCACTTGTAGACTATCCAGCTGTTGGCTGAGTTGAACCTTGGATACTCTCTGGGCGACGCACATTGTTGATCCATATCTGCGAATGTCTGTTCATACTTGCCACCGAGGATTGCCACTGCCAGGGGTGTCTGTTGAAATATCCAGGCTGCATTGCAATTAAGAGCAGTGCTGCCAGCTTCAAGAGTGTCCTCCCAGCTCCTCAAACACATTCACAAATCCTTACCACTGTCAAGCACTCCCTCCTCCTGCTCTGAATCTGACTCATAGACTATCCAGCCGTTGGCCAAGTCGAACCTCAGATACTCTCCTGGCGATGCACATTGTTGATCTGTGTACGCAAACCTCTGTTCATCCTTCACACTAGATCGTGTCTTCAGAAATGCTACTGTCGGGAGCATCCGTTGAAATGTCCAGGCTGCATTGCAATTGCCAGCAGTGCTGCCAACTCCGAGAGTCGTCCTCCCAGCTCCTCGAACGTATTTGCAAATCCTCTCCACTGTGAAACGCTTGTACCAGTCACAATCGTAGACTATCCAGTCATTGGACGAGTTCAATGTCGGATACTGTCACGCCGATGTACATTGATCCGTGTCTGTGAACCTCTGTTCATCCTTTGCCACTAGATCGCGCCTTCAGGATTGCCTCTGTCGGGGGAGTCTCTTGAAATAACCAGGCTACATTGCCTTTGCCAGCTGACCTGCCAACTCTGAGAGTCGTCCTCCCAGCTCCTTCTACGCATTTGCAAATCCTCACCGCTGTCAAGCACTCCCTCCTCCTGCTCTGAATCTCATTCGTAGACTATCCAGCCATTGGCCGAGATGACCATGGATACTCTCCTGGTGACCCATGTTGATCTGTGTACACGAACCTCTGTTCATCCTTCCCCACTAGATTGCACCTTTGGAATTGCCTCTATCGGGGGAGTCTGTTGAAATGACCAGGCTGCGTTGCCTTTGCTAGCTGACCTGCCAACTCTGAGTCGTCCTCCCAGCTCCTGGAACGCATTCGCAAATCCTCATGGCAGTCAAGCACTCTCTCCTTCTGCTCCAAATCTCACTCATAGACTATACTGCTGTTGACTGAGTTGAACCTCGGACACTCTCCCATCAGTGCACGTTGTTGATCCCTGTACACGAACCTCTGTTCGTCCTTCGCACTAGATCGTGTCTTCGGGATTGCCGCTATCGGGAGCCTCTGTTGAAATGTCCAGACTGTGTTGCAATTGCCAACAGTGCTGCCAACTCTGAGAGTTGTCCTCCCAGCTCATCGAACGCATTCACAAATCCTCTCCGCTGTCAAATGCTTGCACCGGTCTCATGTGTAGACTATCCAGCTGCTGGCTGAGTTGAACCTCGGATACTCTCCCGGTGATGCACATTGATCCGTGTCCATGAACCTCTTTTCATCCTTCACCACCAGATCGAGCTGTCGGGATTACCTCTGTCTGAAGTTTCCATTGAAATGACCAGGCTGCGTTGCCTTTGACAGCTGGCCTGCCAACTCCGAGAGTTATCCTCCCAGCTCCTCGAATACATTCGCAAATCCTCACCACTGTTAAACGGTCGCACCAGTCTCAAGCATAGACTATCTATCCGTTGACTGAGTTGAACCTCGGATACCCTCCTGTCAACACATGTTGTTGATCTGTGTCTGCGAACCTCTGTCCATCCTTTGTAACTAGATCGCGCCTTCGAGATTGCTGCTGTTAGGGGAGTTTATGAAATAGCCAGGCTGTGTTGCCTTTGCCAGCTGACCTGTCAACTCCGAGAGTCATCCTCCCAGCTCTTTGAACGGATTCGCAAATCCCTGCTGCTGTTAAGCGGTCGAACCGGTCTCACCTGTAGACTATCCACCCGTTGACTGAGCTGAATATCGGATACTCTCCCAGGGACGCATGTTCTTCATCCGTGTCCACAAATCTCTATTTATTCTTCTCCACTAGGTTGCACCATTGCAATTGACACTCTCCATTGACATGGCCAGGCAGTGTTGCATTTGCCAGCTGTGCTGCCAACTCCGAGAGTCATCCTTCCAGCTCACCAAGTGCATTCGCAAATCCTTACCACTGTCAAGCGCTTCCATATCTCATCCATAGACTATCTGCCCGTTGAACCTCGGAGTAGCTGATCTATGTCCCTGAACCTCTCTCCATCCTTTGCCTCTAGATCACGCCTTCCGGATTGCCATTGTCGGAAGCCTGTATTGCAATGGCCTGGCTGCGGTGCCCTTGCTACTGCTGTGCTGCCCACTCTGAAGGTTGCAATTCCTTGGAGACCATGTGACGAAGCGAAAGCATGGCTGATGCAAAGACGTGCAAAGTACCTGTAGGAATAGTTCAAATATCAAAATGATTATATCAGTAAGGAAGTTGTCAGTCATTGTGCTAAGCAGCCATGGTGAGGTCATAATGCTTGAGTTGTTGTCATGCACCGATCAAGTCTCACCACTACGACATCTCGCTGATGTCTTCAGATGTGCAATTAAACTCAGAGTCCGAATCCACCACAGCCGACTGACCAGTGGTTTCCTCAAGTTCTTCATCTTCATCCATCGAATCCTCATCCATTTGATCTTCATCAATTGTAACCTCATTCCACGTTTCGATATCGATGTGTGAATTGACAAGCCATGTGTAGTTAGTCATACTGTTAGAGTCAAAGGGTAGAAGATGTGCTGCTCCATCGATCTGGAAAGCATGGATGAGTCGGTATTCAGTCCCTGGTATTGCTTGCATAACCGTCACCATCCCGGAAGCCCTTTCCATGGCACCTCCTCCTGCTATGGTCGTAGTCTGAACAAATGCCAACTGAAGGTCCGGCATTGCCTTGCCATCCTTTATTATCAAAAACTTTAATAGCAAGATTAGCCATACTGGCAGGTGGCCTTTCAGTGCTCCCCATGGAAGCAGTGGTACCGGTGACTCTGAGGGTTGCGAGCTAATCACCCTAGACTGTCTGCTAGCTCGCCACCAAGCCCAGTCATGGTGCAGGCGACCCGTATGCCAATGAGTCTCTAATGTGCATTGGAGTATTTGCTTCTTCCAGATAGCCATTTCATACTTTAGGGCGTAAACTGCAATGGATTTGTATACTGCTATTGGCACCATATTGAGCTCCTCATCCTCCACAGAAATACCCTCTCTGTCAAGAAAACAATAGGTGGCAATCTCCATGATATTCCGTAGTTCTGGATTGCTAATTGAGGCCAAGAATACACCAAAGACATATTTATACGGCCCAGTAGGACTTTTAAGAACATGAGGAGGCCACAGGTGAGAGATATTTGGAGAAGCCATGTTGTAACTGCCAGGGCTGAGGTTAAACTTCCGGATATTGAAGGCCGCAATCCTAGCATTGGACTCCATGATCTTGGAGTAAAAGTCGCCAGTTTTGTGGGAACCCTGATACCCTTTCTTCACCTCGCTTTTGAGTAAGAGCTCTGTGGCAGATGTGAACTACTGCTCAAGGCTGCCAAACATCTCGATCGACTCCCTGAAATGGCTGGTCAGGTGGATCTTTAGGAAGTTGAAATGAGTATATTTCTGGTAAATTTGAGCCTGCTCAGCGGTGAACTCACAGTCGTAGGAGCTCGAGATTTTTTGTCAGTCGCAGTGGTGTCTCTTCTTCAACTCCAAGTCTCTTGCCTTGACGCTCTTGGCCTTCGCTGCGTTGACTAACAAGTGGATGGTTTTCGATGCCCGATGTTCCAGAAACATATCCTTGTTGTTGTGAAAGCAATTCAGGGAGGCTTCCATGGAGTCCAGGGAGATGGCATCATGCGTTGGGTATTGGCAGTACATGTAGAACTCACAAAGTCCACAGGCACACAAAATAACCCGTTCGATTGCGGAACCCTCGGAGTTGGACAGATGACATAGAGAGTTGGCCAGACAACCCACCAGAAAGCAGCTCATCTTCTTATACTCACCACCCATCCATTGAACAGTCTCCTCGAAAGATTTTTTGGGTTGTGTCATACTGTCACTAACCTGGCACGACAGGCTCCTAGGCGCCGCCACGGGCGTTGTACTCACCCTCGCCACACTATGGCTGATCCTTGTCTCCGCCGCCATGGCCACTGTCATCCTACGTGCCTAGCCACAGTACCCCAGCCCCTGCCAATATCGTGCCGGTAGCGATATTCCTCAGAACTTGGTCGCGGTCCGTCCAGGATTTTCCCCGCTTGTTTCCTTACTGTCTGCGTGTCTGCCTCGCTTTACTCTGTGTTATGTTTATTGCTTACCACGTTGCGCTTGACGTTTCCTTACTGTCTGCGTGTCTGCCTCGCTTTACTCTGTATTATGTTTATTGCTTACCTTGTTGTTTCCCTACTGTTGTGTGTATCTACCTTGCGTATTGTGGGAGGATGAAGGGCCGAGTAGGATCGTGTGTTTCCTTGGGCGCAGCGATTGAGTCATGATAAGCTAGGGAGGAACTGTGTCAGTCTTGTGGGCAAGCTGTGATTCCACAGAGGAAAGGAAAGGTATAAAAGGAAGGGCGCAGTAGCTAGTCTGGAGATTCTTCTCCATGCAATATATTATCTATACATCTGGACCTACCTTTATCCATCTGTGAGCGGCGTGACAAAACCAGCGCCAGGATCTCGGATCACTTGCGCCGATGACCATGGGGTCATCTGGCAGCGCGACAAAGTGATCCGGGATCGCCTACGATGAATGACATCGAGATACGATTATCTATCTACCTTGACCTACCTTCACACATCTCTTAGCGGCATGACGAGAGGAGCGCCGGGATCTTGGATCACTCGCGCCCATGATCACCGGGTCATCCGGCAGCGCGACGAGTGATCCGGGACCACCTATGACGGACCTGCAACACCGCCGCGAATACCCGGCCGCGCCAGACAGAATGGAACACCGCCGCCTATGCCGTACCAGACGGAACGGGAGACCGCCGCGCATGCCACCCCAGGCAGAACGGAAGAACACTGCGCATGCAGTGCCAAGCAGAACGGAAGAACACCGGGTGTGCCACGCTGGGAAGAACAGAGGACCGCCGCGCACACTGGACCATGCCAGACAGAACGGAACACCTATGTCGCGCCGAGCAGAATGGAACATCTCCGCGCACACTGGGCCGCGTCAGACAGAACGGAACACCGCCACGCATACCGGGCCTCGCCAGACAGAACGGAACACCACCGGGTATGCCGCACCGAGGGGAACGGGAGACTGCCGCGCATGCCGCCCCGGGTGGAACGGAAGAACGCCAGGCATGCCGCGCTGAGCAAAATGGAAGAACGCAGCGCGTGCCGCGATGGGCAGAACGGAGGACCGCTGCGCACACCGGGCTGCGCCAGACAGAACGGAACACCTATGCCGCAACAGGCAGAACCGATCACCGCTGCGCATACTGGGCCGCGCCAGACAGAACGGAACACCGCCGCGTATGCCTCACCGGGCGGAACGGGAGACCGCCGTGCATACCGCCCCGGGCGGAACAGAAGAACGCCGTGTATGCCGCGCCAAGCAGAATGGAAGAACGCCGCGCGTGCCATGCTCGGCAGAACGGAGAACTGTCACGCACAGCGGGGCGCGCCAGACAGAACGGAACACCTATGCCGTACCGGGCAGAATTGAACACCACCATACACACCGGGTTGCACCAGACAGAACGGAATACCGCCACGCATACCGGGCCGCGCCAGACATAACAGAAGACCTCCGTGTATGCTGCACTTGGCGGAATGGAAGACTGCCACGCATGCTGCCCCGGGCGCAAAGGAAGAACGCCGCGCATGCCATGGCGAGCAGAACAGAAGACCGCCGCGCATGCCGCGCTGGGCAGAACGGAAGACCGCCGCACATACCGAATGTCAAGATCCTGCCTCGACTTCTCCGTTGGGCTCGACAGGTAACATAGGTGGGGCGGTGACGCACGGGGTCCTACTCACACTACCAGCGTACTCACACTTCGGTCGTCCTCACACGCCTTTGCGTGGGCTCATTGTTCTCGCGGTATCCGTCACGCCCGGCGTGGTCTCTTCGCAGCTCTTCTCACACGCCTTTGCGTGGGCTCGTTGTTCTCGCGGTATCCATCACGCCCGGCGTGGTCTCTTCGCGGCTCTTCTCACACGCCTTTGCGTGGGCTCGTTGTTCTCGCGGTATCCGTCACGCCCGGCCTGGTCTCTTCGCGGCTCTTCTCACACGCCTTTGCGTGGGCTTGTTGTTCTCGCAGTATCCGTCACGCCCGACGTGGTCTCTTCGCGGCTCTTCTCACACACCTTTGCGTGGGCTCGTTGTTCTCGCGGTATCCGTCATGCCCGGCGTGGTCTCTTCGCGGCTCTTCTCACACGCCTTTGCGTGGGCTCGTTGTTCTCGGGAGTGGTGGTTGCAGCGCCGGTCACGGGGATAGAGAGGTAGGTCTGTGGAGAGAGATAATAGATTGCGTGGAGAAAGAATCTCCAGA
>Ga0307508_10002007_pt1 | contig 22194 bp, 22 predicted proteins | sample 9_EM_MG_FD_203089 | JGI IMG/M metagenome (GOLD analysis project Ga0307508, IMG submission 203089) | Populus trichocarpa ectomycorrhiza microbial communities from riparian zone in the Pacific Northwest, United States - 9_EM | ecosystem: Host-associated > Plants > Roots > Unclassified | place...
TTGAGCTTGCCCAGCAGCGCATTGGTTGCTAGCGGGTGATCCAAGTAGTCCCGCCAGCCTTCGCGGGTCGCGAGCACGAAGGCCCTCACGAGCTCGGGGCTCTTCTTGAACAACTCGCCTCGCGTGATCAGAACAGTCGCGTAAGGATTGAAACCCGCGTCTGCGATCAAGAAGACCTGTGGATCTCCGCCCTTCTGCCGAGCAGCGATCGGCTCCGAGGTCACGTAGCACTGCTGGCCAAAGCTCGGGTCGGCCAAGAAGTGCGCGACGCCGCCGTCGTACGGCACCACCTTGACGCCATCCCAGCTGAACTTCTTCTTTAAGTAGCCTGCGTAGGCTTTGCCGGTTTCGAGCCCGAGCGTGCCCGAGTGAAATGCGTCCTCCAGCCTCTTTAACTTACGCGAGGCGTGAACCATGACGCCCTGTGGTGAAGTTTGAAAGACCGCGAACAGCGCGACAACATCGGCACCCCGAGCGCGGGCCGTGATCAGCTCGTCAGCGCCAACCGTTCCGAAATCGGCGCGCCCGGTCGCCACCATCTGCAAGACCGGAACGCCCGCGCCACCGCCCTGGATTTCGATCTTCAGCTCGTGACGAGCATACGCGCCGTCTTCTCGCCCCGCGTAGAAGCCGCCGAACTCGGTCTCGGGTACCCAGTCCAGCGCGAGCTTGACCGGCGTGAGCAGCTTGGGCGCCGCAGCCGCAGCTCCGGCGTTCGAGTCGGGCTTCTTGCCGCAGCCGGCGACCAGTAGCAGCGAGAGCGCGAGCACCATCTTCGAGAGGCGTCGGGCGGTTGACATGTTGTCTTCTACCATTGCTCAACCCAGGCTCAGCGCTGAACGCGCAGACGGCGCAGAAATACGCTGGTCGCCTGGCTGACAAGGGCGAACAGCGACAGGCCCAGGAGCGAGGCCAACAGCACCGCGGCGAACAGCAGATCGGTGCGCAACTGCCGGTAGGCCGCGAGCACGGTGATGCCCAGGCCGGCATCGCCCTCCGAAAACCCAGCCACGAACTCACCAACGATGGCGCCGATCACCGATAAGCCGGAGGCCACCTTGTAGCCGATCATCATGCTGGGAATCGCCGTGGGGAGCCGCAGCTTCAGCACGGTGTCGGTCAGGCTAGCACCGTACAATCGAAACAGATCGGACGACCGGGGATCGACACTTCGCAGGCCGGCCAGAGTGTTCGCGATGATCGGGAAGACGGATACGATGAATGCCGAGACGGACACGGCGCGCAGGCCCGGTCCGAACCAAAGCACCAGCAACGGTGCGATCGCGACGATGGGTACCGTTTGCAGAAACAGCGCGTAAGGATAGAGCCCCCGCTCGAGCCAGCGTGACAGCGAAAACAAAAGCCCGGCGAGTGTACCAAAAAAAACGCTCAGCACGAACCCGAAGCACGCCCCCTCGGCCGTCGTGAGCAGCGCTCCGGCAAGCGCTCGTCGCTCCTGCCAGCCTGCTGCGAACACAGCGGACGGCGGCGGAACCAAAAACGCGGGCACCCGCAAGGCGCGCACCGCTCCCTCCCAAAGGCCGATCACGAGCACGAACGTGAGCAGAGGTGGCGCCGCCGCCGAAAGCACGCTGGTGCCCCCGTTACGGGGGCTTTCAACGGGCAGGCTCATGCGTTGCGCTCCGTCCCCAACACCTGGTTGTCGTCGAAGCCACCGTTCTCCGCCAAGGCTCGATACAAGAGGGCGGTTTGTTCGGAAAATGACGGCGTGGTCCGTAGATTGAGCGTGCGCTCCATAGGCAGCTCCAAGTGCTTGTCCAGTACGATTCGACCCGGCCGGCGCGACATCACCAAGGCCCGCTCGGCCAAGAACGCGGCCTCCGCAAGTGCATGAGTCACGAAGATCACCGTCATCTTGCGAGCCAACCACAACGCGCGCAAGCGCTCGTCCAGGCGCTGACGAGTCAGCTCATCGAGCGCGGCAAACGGCTCATCGAGCAACAGCAGCGAAGGCTCTGTGACGAGTGCTCGGGCGATTGAGACGCGCATGCGCATACCACCCGAGAGCTGATCTGGAAATCGATCGTGGACGTCACTGAGCTCGACTTCAGCGAGTGGCACGCGCGCGCGGTCGCGCGCCTGCGCCCGATTCGAACCTTGAAGCTCGAGCGGTAACGCAACGTTATCGATCACCGACCGCCAGGGCAAGAGCTGCGCGTCTTGAAATACGAACGCGAGCTTCGGCTTGACGTCCGTCGGCGTGCCACCGGCGGACGTCAGCGAGATCGATCCGGAACCGGGCATTGCCAGCCCCGAAACGAAGCGCAGCAGCGTCGATTTCCCGCAACCTGAGGGGCCGAGCAGCGCGACGAACGAGCCCGCTGCGATCTCCAGGTCAACGTCTTGCAGTACCGGTGCCCCGGGGCTGAAGGCGTGACTCACTCCGCGAATGGCAACTCGAGTACTAATGTGAAACTCCGACAGCAGGGTCCTTGGCTCAGTATATCGCGTGCGACTCGGTCATGTGCGGTTCTACTACTTGTAGGCGACCACCGCGCTGGTCGGGCCGGCGGGCGGAAGGATTTGTGTGTTTTTGAAGCCCACGCTCTGGGCCGTCTGCGGACCGACGATCCCCGCAAGCTGCATTGCCGGCAGAGATGGGCCAATCGCGCAGACCCGGTAGACCCTACAGAAGCAGATACTCTGTTCTGGAAATCGGAAGAATCAAAGAAGCCGGCAGGCCGCGGAAACTTAACGCCTCTTCACAGTCATTCACGTGCAGTTTGGACGCGCAATGCGCATGCTCTGGAAGTTCTAAGCGAGACGAGTGTGAGAAAGTTGCTTCGCTTCGGCGGGCGCTGGCTGACGTTCTCGCGCACAAGACCAGAAAAGAAGGAGGCAGTCGAATGGAAACCAATACAGCACGCTATGCGGCGGCGGCACGTAGCGCGCCCGTGCTCGATCGCCAGCAAGAGTCCGAGCTCGTGAATCGTTGGCGAAACACCGGCGACCAACGCGCAGCCGATATGCTGGCTCGCGCGCAGCAACGTCTCGTCATTACGCTGGCGCTCAAGTACCGGCGCTACCAGATCCCAGTTGGCGAGCTGATTGCCGAGGGAAACCTTGGGCTCGTTCGGGCGCTCCGGGGGTTCGACCCAAAGCGCGGCGTCCGCTTCGCCACTTACGCAAGCCACTGGGTCCGCGCTCACATGCTGTCGCACGTCGTGCGCTGGAGCAGCGGGACTTCCGGCAGCGGCGGACCGCTGCGAACACAGCTATTTTTTAGGGTGCGGCGCGAGCGAATACGCGCCACCAATCTTTTCGGAGTCGGACCGAAGGCGGATGAGGCGGTCGCCAGCAGACTTGGGCTATCGCTCGAGCGAACGCAGCGCATGCTGCAAAGACTCGACGCTCGCGACGTGGCCATCGAGAGCTCCAGCTCCACCGGTCCTTCGCTCCTCGACTCGCTTCCGGCGAGTGCAGACCAAGAAGCAGAGCTGAACAATCACCGGGTGCGAGAGACGTTGGAGCACTCCGTTCAAGAGGCCCTGGCTGTTCTCAACGCACGCGAGCTCTACATCGTTCGGCGGCGCTGGATGGCCAGCGTTGAAGACGCGCTGTCGCTCGCAGAGATCGCGCGACGCTTCGAGATCTCGCGTGAACGTGCCAGGCAGCTGGAGGGGCGGGCGATGCAAAAGTTGAAGCGCCGGTTGGGCGCGAGCGCGAGCCCCCTACTGGCGGAATGGATCACGGAGGTATCGGCGCGGACGCGAGCCACCAGCTCCCGACCTGGGCAGCGTGCCATCGGTCCGAGTGCAGCCGGTCCCTGAGCTCTGCGAGAGCACAAATCGCCCGAGAACTGCAAACCCGCCGGCAACGAGCCCTACGCCCACTTCCCACTGTGAGAAGGTGGTCCCGACAGGCCTCAATAGCACCGAGCCGGCGAAGCTCGCGCAGCGCGAGTGACCCGGTGATGGCCAGACAAGCCATTCGACAAGATTGAGGTGATCGCGCAGAACATGGACTCGGGTCGGGGTGATCGCGTGCATGGTAGCCGGCATTTCGGAAGGTAGCGCGCAAACTTGGCCCGCAATTGCTAGGCTGCGGCTTCCCATGGAAAGCGAGATCAAGGGGCAGTCGCTCAGGAACTACCTGATCACGCTTCGAGCCCTGCGGGGCAACGAGACTGCCGATCGCGTGCTTGCCTCGCTCTCCGGCGAGCTACGCCAGGGCCTCGAGAACGGGGCGATTCTCGCTGGCGGCTGGTACCCAGTCGCCTACAAGCGAGAGCTTCACGAAGCAGGGGCTCGCGTGACCGGCGACCCCTCGCTTGCTCGCACGATGGGCTACGAGATGACCAAGCACGATCTCGGCGGCTTGTATCGCGCGTTCGTTCGAATCGCTACACCGCGTTTCGTCCTGTCGGTCTCCTCGCGCATGTTCTCCACCTATTTTCGCCCTGGCATCATGCAAGTGATGGAGCGGCGCGCTGGCTTCGTGAAGGTCGAGTTCAGCCGCTGCATTGGCTTCGACGCCAACGTCTGGAAGGACGTGATCGGCGGGTGTGAGGCCACCCTCGCCGTGGCGGGCGCGCAGGCTTGCCGCGTCCGCTTCGTCAGCGGGGGCAAGGACGGTGACGACTCCGCCATAGTAACTGCCTGGTGGACCGAAGACGGAGTCGATTCTCGCGACTCCGCGTCTGGAGCCGATACGGAAGAGTAAGATTCAACGAGCGGGAGACGGAGCGATCGCGCCCCCTGAGCACACGGCATCGCCTGGGCGGGCGGCTTCTTCCGGCCCTTGGAAGAGTGTATCTGCACCTTCGCGTCTTGCGGGAGCGCGGGCGCGGCGTATGACCCCTTCGCCGAGACCCGCAGCGCTTCGCGGCCTGTGAAGCGCGGCTCGCGGCGACAAAGAAACTTCGATGTCAGGAGACAGCATGAAGATCCGTCCCATCGGTCAGCTAGCCGCCACGCTCGTCAAAGCGAGTGCAGTGATCGCCTGGGCACTGCTAAAGTTCAACGTCGGACTCGAGACGGGCCAACTGATGATCGTGGGCGTGGCGACCGCCGTTCTGTTCAGCGTGCGCGACTGGAAGCGCTATCGACAGATCGTGAGCGGGTCCAACGAAACAGGTGTTTGGCGCACCGCCCAATGATCGATCAAGCTGCAACAGGCGCTGCGAAGGTCGAGCCTTGCGCGCCGATCCCAAGCGCACAGTCATGACGCGTCCGCAGTTCTATCAAGCAGGCCGGCTTCGCTACGAGGTGCGCGGCTTGCGCCTTGCGCCCTTTGCAGATCTGTTTCATTTCTTGATGCAAACGGGTTGGCCCACGTTGCTCGCTTCATTCGTTGCAATCTATGGCGGCGTCAACGCGCTGTTCGCGACCTGCTACTGGTTGGGGGGAGTCGGGACCATCCTCAACGCGCGACCTGGCTCGTTCGCGGATGATTTTTGGTTCAGCGTACAGACGTACGCCACCGTCGGCTACGGCGGCCTCGCGCCTGGCTCGACGTACGCGCACGTGCTCGTCACCTTCGAATCGTTCTGCGGCATGTTGAGCGTGGCGCTGAGTACTGGCGTCTTGTTTGCCAAGTTCTCGCGACCCAAAGCGCGCGTGGCGTTCAGCAAAAGCGCCCTGGTCAGCGTGCGCAACGGCCAGCCGTGCCTGGTCTGGCGCGTCGCCAACCGTCGCGATACTTCCCTCTTGACGCCCAGCGCGCAGGCCTACGTTTTGGTTGACGAAGTGTCCGCCGAGGGTCACCGCATGCGGCGCAATCAGGTGCTCGAGCTCGAGCGCAGCGCCCTGCCCGTCTTTCTGGCAGCCTGGACGCTGATTCACCAGCTCGACGAAAAGAGCCCGCTCTACGGCTTGAGCGCAGAAAACGCAGCCGATCGGCTCGTAGGCATCATCGTCAGCCTCAGCGCCGTTGACGAGACCATGCTGCAGTCGGTGCACGCGCGCCAGCTCTACCATCCGGAGGACTTGCGCTTCGGCGTGCGCTTTGCAGACATGATGGACACGTCGAATCCGTCCACGTTGATCATCGACCACAGCCAGATGGACGAGCTCGTCGTCGACCAGGAGCCGCGTTCCTAGACTCACGCTGGTTCACGAAACGAAGTTCCATCAACGCTGCGCCGGTCTTGCTCGGCCTCGATCTCAATGAAGCACGCGCCTTTGGCGCCTCCGAAGTCGACGTGCTTCGCGTTGGCTCCGGAAAGCGTGCCGGTGCCGGAGAGGCGGTCGGTTCTCCACGCGATGACGGCGCGAGAGCTGAGCCGGCTCCTCAGGAATTTTGGCAAAACCGAGGAACTTTCGGCCGAAGCGATCGAAATGGCGGGCCCGTGCATTAAGCGGTCATGACTCACGTTGACGAGCGCGCGCTTTGGTTGGTCAGTATCCTTTCGCTACCGATGGCGGCGGCCTGCGGCGACTCAAGAGGGCGCGGTGCCGCAGAGAGCGCTCTCGGTGGCGCGGGCCCAGACACCGCGCCCGGCGGTGCAAGTGGAGGCACGGCGACGGGCGGCACCACGGCGGCCAACGGAGGCAGGGCGACCGCGGGAGCGCTCGGGGGCGGGGAGACGGGCGGCGCCGCGACAGCCACCGGTGGCAGTGCGACAGCGGGCGCCGCAGGGGCGCTCGGGGGCGGGGAGACGGGCGGCGTCGCCGCAGGCGGGCGTTCAATCGCGGGCGCGGCAGGCGCGGCAGGCACGGCGAGTACCGCGAGTGGTGCTCCGGAAACTACACCTACCGGTTACGGGCAAGGCACCACGGGCGGTGGCAACGCAAAACCGGTCGCGGTCGCGTCAATGGCCGCGCTGGCGGCCGCCCTCGACGCCTATTCGGGGGCCGGCGGGCTCGTGCTCCAATTCACGGGAAAATTCGACTTTTCCACGATCAAAGACCCGTGCGTGCAACACACGCTGCCGGCGCAGACGGTGGAGATCAAGAACAAGAGCGATATCAGCATCTTGGGCGTCGATGGCTCGTCGGCAAATTTCGGGATCCGGGTGGTCGGCGACTCGCACAACGTCATCATTCGCAACATGACAATTGGGCTGACGCCGGGCGCGGATGCTTCGGATTTGGTGTCGATTGAAGGCGGGAGCGCCGGCTTCCCGACCGACGTTTGGGTCGACCACAACGAGCTCTTCACGTCCATGGCAGATTGCCCCGGGGCGGGCGACACCGCCTTCGACGGCATGATCGACGTGAAAAAGGGCGCTGATGACGTGACTGTCTCCTACAACCACCTGCACGACCACCACAAGATGAGCCTGAACGGCTACACCGACAGCGATGATGCGGTTCGGCACATCACCTTCCATCACAACCTGATCGAAAACGTTGGCTCGCGCACGCCGCTCCAACGCCACGGCTACTCGCACCTGCTGAACAACTACTTCCTCAAGGTGCTCACGTCCGGCATCAACGTGCGCATGGGCGGCTACGCGCTGGTCGAAGGCAACTACTTCGAAGAAGTGAAGAACCCGGTGACCTCGCGCGATAGCTCCGCCGTGGGCTTTTGGGATTTGCGGAGTAACAACCTGGCGAGCGCAGCCGACGTGGCCAAGGACAATGCTTACAAAATTAGCTGGGATGCTGGCAGCTCCGGCACTGTGAACGCGACGACCTGGACGACGACCGCGCCCTACCCGGTAGCGCTCGGCTACAGCTACCATGCTGATCCGTTTCAGTGTGTGCATGACGGGTTGCGCACCGTGGTCGGCGCGGGCAAGGGCCTGGCTACGCTGAAGTGCCCGTGAGGGCTCGTCGCCTAGGGCATCCCCTCGAGCACGAGTCGGAATCCGACGTTGTGGTGCCCGATGAGATCGGTCCCGAAGCAATAGAGGAAGCTTCGTTGCATGTACGACTCGCCGGCCGCGTTCCGCGCGGCTCGTGCTGGTGCTGGTAGCCTGGCGCAGAGCGGCGGCGTTGGCGCTGGCGGCATGGTGCAGAGCAGCGGCGCTGCTTTCGGGGCTGCCGGTATCCGCGATGCCCGTCCCGGAAGCGCCGGTCCCTCCGATACCACCTGTGCCACTCGACGGCGGCCGCCCACCGCTGCCGGCGCCAGCGAATGAGCCACCGTCGCTCCCGGCGGACGCCATCGCGACACCGGCCGCCCCGGCACCTTGCCCAGCGCCAGCGGCTTGAACGCCTGACGCGGTGCCGCCGCCGGTTCCGGCGCCACACACGACGATGAACGCGGAGACGAACGGCAGGGAGCGGCACGCTTGGCCGACGGTCGAACGCATGTTCAGGGCGATGCCCTCCCGCGCGCGTTTCCGTGTGTAGCTGATGGCGGCGCAGTAGGCGCCATCTGTAAACCGAGGGGCGAGCGCAATTTTAGCCGCAGCGTCGACTTCTACATATGCGGGTACCAGGACTCGAGCTCAGTCACGCCCACGTGCTTGCCGGGCTGCGGAGTAAACACGACGCGGATTTGGGAGGCCATCACCGTCGGAAACGTCACTTCGTTGGCTGCGTTGGCGACTGGCGCGGCGGGAGCCCTGACCTGGCCGGGCACGGACGTCCACGTAGTGCCCGACAGGCTCTGGACGTCGAAGCTCTGCGGCACTCGTATGTCCTGACCGTCGTCGTAGGTATAGATCTTTACCTCGCTTATCGATCGCGCTTGCCCAAAGTCCACGCCGAGGTAGTCAGTCGCGTTGGTCGAACCTGCGTTGGTCCACCGGTCGTCCGGCATCGCATCGTAGCGGATAAAGCCGTCAATGGCCTTCAGCGGAGTGTCGTGAGCGTCGATGCAGCGCGGACCGTCGGCGCTGCGACAGCGCTTGCCGTTGGCCGCCAGGTTCGTAAACGAGGCGAGCGCCTTTGGGAAGGTCGCCGTGTAGGTGCGGTTGTCCCAACCCTTGAACCAGTCTTGATCCGCCGTCCAAGCGTTGGCGGCCACGTTGTCCAGCCCGGCTGTCGCCGCTGGAATTGTCGCGCCCGCGACCGTGACCGTGACGTTGCCGAGCGCCGCGGATTGGTAGATGGGAGTCCCGTCCTGGCAAACCTGTAGGCCGGAGCCCGCGTTGTAGTGTGTGCCGGCTTTGTCCCAGATGATGGTCAGCAAGTGGCCGTGATACGGCACATCTTGCACGGCGAAGTAGCTCCAGTCGTCCGGGACGAGAGGCTTGAGCTGAATGGAGTCGTTCGCCTGCGGTTTGATGCCGAAAAGACCGGTCAGCACGAGATCGACAAAGCTCGAGTGGTTGTAGTGCTCACTGAAATCCGAGGCGTCGTAGATCCACTCACCCGTATCGCCGTCGGCCGCCTCGGCCACGTACGGCACCCCATTGCGGTGTTGCAAGGTGGCAAACTGGCTGAGCAGCGTGTCGTACGTCTGCTTGGTGACGTAGGTCTGTGCAGGGTAGTCCTGAAGCAGATTCGCCAGACCGGTGAGGATCATACTCGTGTCGAACGGCCAAGTTGGCCCGTCCCAGTGACAGCAGTTGGTGTCGTCGTGGCTCTGCGTGGCGGGCAGCGCCTGGAAATCGAAATACGGATTCGCGCTGATTCGGTCGAGGTACGCGGCACCGGTACCCCTGGAGAACTTCAACGTGTTCGCGCCCGTCTTCATCACGACCTGGACGGTGACCACCTGCGAGCTGGAGAACGTACCCGATGCGCTCGTGGCGGGGTAGGTCACCGTCACCGGCGAGGCCGTGGCCCCGTTGACGACTAGGAGGTGTGTCGCGGCGGTCCCGGTCACGTTGGCGTAGAAGACGCCCACCGGGTACGTGCCGGGTCCGGGGGCGTAGACGGTGAACGTGACGGAGCTGGCAGCGGCGTCGATCTGCCCGACGTATTGCCCGTTCGAGGCGGTCGAGGCGGCGTCGACGTTCGCACTGACGATCGCAGCCTGCTCGGCCTCGAAGTCGTGGAACCGCTCCAGAGAGTAAGGTCCGTAGGCTCCGGCAAAGCGCCGCGGATCGGTCAGATACTGCCAAGCGGTGGAATAGCTTGCATCCGGCAGCTCGAAAGCCCACGGCGCGAAGCCCATCGCCTCCCGCCAGGTCGTGCGCGTCCCGGCGATCCCGCTGTTGCTGCGGTCGGCATTGTACACGTGCATGAAGAATTGCCGCTGCGGATCCCACAACGCGTCCTGAACCGCCGTCTTCAGCGAGGCCGCTTTTGCCGCGAACGTGGTGGCGTTCGTGTCGTCGCCGGCCAGCGCTGCGATCTTGCTGATCGCCAGGGCAGCTGCGTACTGGTAACTGTTGACAGTGGGGCGGAAACCGGGCCCACCGCCGAAAGCATCGGTGCTTCGAAATGATGTCTCGGTAAACTCGGTTGCATCCGACAACGGCGATTGAAAATAGAGGGCGTCGGTCGTGGTGGTCCCGTTGACTGGGATGTTCGCCGTGAGGTTCGAACCCCACGAGTTATAGAGCGTGATGAACTGCTGTAGATTCGCCTTGATCAGAGTGGCGTCGCCGGTGACGAGGTAGCGCTGATAGGCCGCGCTGGTGATCCACTCGCTGTACAGGCGGCTCTTCGCCTTGCCTGCACCACGCAGCCAATAGTTGATATAGTCGTCGGTATAGGTTCTGTTGCGAAGCCAGCGGCCATCGAGGATATGGTAGCCGGCCGCATCGGACAGACCGCCATACGAGGTGTCCCCTGCGTACCAGGTCGGGTTGTCGTACTCGGTTGCGATGTAGCCGGCCCCCGCGGTGGTGTAGCGCAGCGCCCGCTTGTGGGTGCTCCAGCGGTAGTAGTAGACGCCGTTGATGTTCGCGTCAGGCGTGTCTATGAACGGAATATTGGCCTTGTACCACTCTGGCTCCTGAAGGCCCTGGGCCGCGAGGATCTGATCCGGGTTGAGCACGGAACACACCGTGGCGGCGCCGCCTGCACCGCTTTGCCCGGCGGTGCCCGCGGTGCCGGAAGTCCCGGCGGTGCCGATTGTACCCGTCCCGCTGGTGCCCGCCGTACTGGGGTCGATCGTTCCCGCTGACCCGCCAGCGCTCGCGTTACCTGCCGAGCCAGTGGTGTCGTTGCCGCCGGCGGTTCCGGCGCCCGCCCCTGGAGAACCACCGCCCTTGGGCGAAGAGCAAGCAGCGAGCAAAAGCGCGAGAGCAACGCTGGCTGTCGATGCTCCGTTCATGGCCCCCACAACGCTCCCGCAGGGAGGATCCAACCGCAAGGGCTTTGTAGTCTGGAAGGCAGGCGCCGCGACCAAGACCGGGGCTTGTTGCCCGCAACGCCCGCGGCAAGCGCCGGTCTTTACAAGGGGAGCTGGCCCGGGCTCGACAGCTCGTGGCCGGGGACAGCAGACGGCAGCACTGAGGAGCGCGACATCCGTGTCGCGTTTCGGCGGAACGGCGTGAACGTTGGACTGCAGGCTCGAAGGCTCGCGAAGCCGATTCTCCGGAGCTCTTGCATCCGGCGGCGAGCAGGGCCTCGCTCTTGGACGTTGGCATCTTCGCGGCTTCGTGGCATTCGAGGCGCCCGGGAAAGCGAGTCGGGTGGGTGCCTGCTATAGTTCACGACATGGAGAAGGTGGGATGTCTTTTGCTCCTCGCGGTCACGGCCTGCGCTGGCGGTGCGGGGTCGGGTGCTAACGGTGCTGGAGCGGGTGGTTCCGGCGGAGGCAGAGCAAATTGGCTCGCAACCTGGTTCCTCATTCTGCTCACTGCCCTTGGGTGCAGCACGGGGCAAGGCCCAACCGCCGCCCGTGGTGCAGCCGGCGCCGGTGGTGCAGCTGGCGCCGGTGGCACAGCCGGCGCTGCCACGACCGGTGGCTGTCACCAAGAACTCGATTGTGCCCCCATGTGCCTCAATTGCGGCAACTCCGAAATCGAATGCGCAGCGATAGCCTGCATGCAGGGAGCTTGTACGTCCTATGTCCAGCCGCGCTGTGACTGTGCAGGCAAGCGCTGCGGAGATGCCTGCAACCAGTGCGCGACCACCCACGCCCTTTGTGAGCCCGGCTTCTGCGACGTTTCAGGGAGCTGCGTACTCAGCCCCACGCCAAAACCCGAGTGCCTGCCGCAACCGGGTCCGGAACAGGGCGGTGCAGGCGGAGACGAAAGCGGCGGCGCAGGCGGAGCCCCCGCGAGTGCTTCACGCTGACCAACTCCTCACAAGCAGCGATATCGTTGACACGAGCTTGCTATGCGCCGCTCGCCCACCTCCCGACGTAGGCCTGGCCGACCGCCGTGAGATCCTGCTTCGAGAACGACCGCAACACGCGGGGCCCCAATCCCCAGTTGCACGCGTAGCCTTGCGCGGTCTCGAGGACCCAGCCAGCCGCAACGTACGGCTCCATCGCCCGCTTGAGGGACTGCGTGGAAACCGCTCGACTCTCGGTCTCACGCCCGCCTAACGCGCTCGCGGTGCCCAGCAACGCCGAGATATTCGAACGCCCGCGCAGGGCGAGGGCCGCGAGCACGAGCCGCTCCGCGCGCGTCGGCGGCGGCAGCCCGCCCCGCGGTTTCACGTTCTCAGCAGCTGTCGAAACATCGTCCTGCAGGGCCGGCATTTCGCGTAAGCCAGCGCCGGAGGCACGGCAAGTCGAGCGAATCGATGGCGCAGCGGACGGCAGAATTTCGGGGCACGACGTGGTACCGGAGGCCTCGCGACGCTCGCCGTTTGACGGAACCAATAGCACCCCGATGACGAAACGACGGCATGGACACTTCTGTTGGAGCTGCGGCCGAGCGCGAGCCAATGAACAATTCTCCGGTCGCGGGCATGCCCACCACGTCTCTCGAGATTGCTCGAGGGCGTCCGCGGAATTTCAACGGGCGCCGATTCCTTTTCGTGGTGGGCGAAGTCTAGTGGCCATGAGCATCCCCACTGTCATGCGCGCGCTTCAGCAGACCTCATTGAAGGGACCCCAGGACCTGCGGTTGATCACCGGCGCCCCCGTACCGGTACCGAGTCGGGGCGAGGTGTTGATCCGGGTTGCGGCTGCCGGTGTCAATTTCGCGGACGTTTCAATGGCTTACGGCACATTCGGCAACGGCCCGCAGCCACCGTTCTTGGCTGGTTTCGAAGCGACCGGTGAGGTCGTGGCCGTGGGCGAGGAAGTGACGGGCCTGCAACTAGGCTGCTCCGTCGTCGGCGTCGGACTCGGTGCATTCGCCGAGTACATGGTCCTGCGCGCCGCGGCGGTGCTACCGGTGCCCGCGGGCTGGACGGCCCCGCAGGCGCTTGGCCTCGTCGTGAACTGGCCCACCGCACTGGCGGCGCTCAAGTATTTGGGTCGCGTGGCCGAGGGAGAGACCGTGCTAATCCACGCTGCGGCGGGCGCGACGGGACAGGCGGCGGTGATCTTGGCCAAGCACTATGGCGCAAACGTCATCGCCGTTGCCTCGCCAAGCAAGCACGAGACCGTGCGCGCGTTGGGTGCAGATCATGTCTTAGACGCACGGAGCGACGACCTGGCCACGGAGGTGCTGAAGCTGACCGGCGGCATCGGTGCCGACTTAGTGCTCGAGTCCGCGGGTGGCGCCACCTTCCTCGCCAGCTTGGCCGCGGCCCGGCGTGTCACCGGCCGGATCGTCGTCTTCGGCCTGGCCGGCGGCCAAGCCGCAATCACGAATTGGGAGCTCGTGTACAAGCATCAGCTGCAGATGATTGGCCTCAACATTGGCGTGCTGATCGCCGCCGCAGCTCAGCTTTTCGGACAAATCATGGCGGAGCTGTTCGCGCTCATCGCCGCGGGCACCATTGGGCCCGCTCAGCCCACCGCCTACGCGCTGGTCGATGGCCCGAAGGTGCTCGCGAAGCTCGAAGACCGCGCTACCATCGGCAAACTGGCGCTCTTGCCATGACCAGCTTCGGGAGATCCGCGCGCGCTTGCTGAAGGAAGCAAAACAAGACCAATTCGCTGCCGAAACTCGGCGCTTCCGCCGCGAGCTTTTGGCGCACTGCTACCGCATGCTCGGCTCGGCTCACGACGCGGAAGACTTGGTGCAGGAAACATACGTCCGCGCCTGGCGAGGCTACGCCGACTTCGAGGGTCGCGCGTCGGTTCGGTCCTGGCTCTACAAGATCGCGACCAATGTCTGCCTCACTGCGTTGGTGGCGCGCCAAACGCGAGTGCTGCCGTCGGGCCTCACCGGTCCTTACGACGGACCCGATCGCCCGCCGAGTCAGTTTGCGCCGGGAGAGGTACATTGGTTGGAACCCATGCCGGACGGCTGGATCGCCCCGACCGCGGACGATCCGGCCGCGGTGATGATCGCGCGCGAGTCGCTACGGCTAGCGCTGATCGCGAGCTTGCAGTACCTGCCCGCCCGCCAGCGCGCGATCTTCATCCTGCGCGAAGTGTTAGCGTTTTCCGCGGCCGAAACGGTGGAGATTCTCGATACCACGACCGCGGCGGTCAAAAGTGGCTTGCAGCGCGCCCGCGCCCGGCTAGACGAGCTAGAGCCGAAGCCCGAGGAGCTGCTGGAACCGAGCGATGCGCGGGCGCGCGAGCTGCTAGATGGCTACATTGCGGCCTTCGAGCGGTCCGATGTCAGTCTGCTTTTGCGAGTGCTGCACGCCGACGCCACGTTGGAAGCGACGTCGTTCCGCGATTGGCGAGCAGGCCGAACAGGCTGCCTGCGCATGTTCGACACCTACGTGCTGGGCAGGCCCGGCGACTGGCGGATGCTCGCAACCACCGCCAACGGCCAACCCGCTGCCGCCGTCTACCACCGGGCTGCGGACGGCGCGTTCCGAGCGAGCGACATCGTGGTACTTGCCCCAACGGCTGCCGGTATTTCCCGCGTTGTCGCGTTCCATGATCCGGCACTGGTCACGATGTTTGGTTTTCCGGACGTGCTCGCAGATTGAGCCCAACGCTGAACTGCTCGAGAAAGGAGAACGGCAGCATCTCGACGTGAAAGGTCCGATGTCGTTTGCTGGTGATCATCGACTTGAGCTGGCGAAGGACATCATCTTTATGGCCAACACTTTTCTCGCTCACGGTCGAATACGCGGGCAAGCTCTTCATCGTCTTACAAATCCCCGAGTTCGGGTTCTCTCGGGGCGTTTTGCTTTTGTGGCCTATCACCCGCAACGAGTGCCGAACGATATGAGGGGCTTGCCCAGCTCGAACCTCAAATACATGAGGGCTTTCGCCGAGATGTGCCGTGGTTCCGCGTCGTCGTGTTGCTCACCAAGGTCTCGGAGCCGGCGTTGCGTGAATGGTACGCTGCTCAGGCGATCGAACGCGCGTGGTCACGCTCGACACTCGACGTGAACATCAAGGCCCAGCTCCACCTGCGGCAAGGCGCAGCACTCACCAACTTTGAGCGGCACTTGCCCGCCGCAGCTAGGAGCCGTACTGGTCGAAGGCTCCAACGGGGATGATTGAAACCCGACGAGACGGGAGAGCGCGTATCGGGAGCACAGTCGGCGCCGGCGCACAAAATCGCTGGTCGCTGACCGCGAAACGGGTGGTGGCGGGTGCATGGGGGCTAGCTGGCCTCGCCGCGACATTGGCCATGCCGGGGACGCTCAAGGCGGGCGTGGTGCTCATCCCTGTCGCCATCGCCTTCTACTGCTGGCCCTCCGTCCTACGCTGGCCGATGCTCGGGTGGCCCGCCAGCTCGACAAGTCCAACGCCGAAATCACGCGGATGGTCGGCTTCACCCGTGTCAGCGACCCCGGCGCCGTCGAGGCGATTGCCGTCGAGCTGAACAGGGCGATCAAGGAGCGAGGTGACCTTCAGGCACAGCTCGACGCATTCAAGACGAAATCAGCGATGCCGCGCCTCCCCTCGCCCGACGAAATCGCCAAGCTCGCCACCGGCGTCGAGGCTCGGATCAAACAAGACCCGGTCGTTGCCCGGGAGATGCTTCGTCGGATGCTCAAGGGTGGCGCTCTCCGAATGGTCCCTCGCCCCGACGGCAGCTACCGAGCCGAGTCGGTCATCTTGCCGCTGGACCTGCCCGCGAAAGCAAAAAGGCCCGGGGTTACCGGGCCTCTTGGCGATCGTGAGATATCGATGGTTGCGCGGGCTTGCAACTCGACTTTCCTGCTCAGCAATTTCAAGGATTTGCGGAGGTGTGGGTGCCGTTCGAGGAGGCGATCGTGATTGGGTGGCGGTAGCGGACGAACGCCGCCAGAGTCTACGCCGCTCGTCGCTTCTTCTTCGCTTGCCCCAGCGACTTGGCCAGCGCTTCCAGCAACGCCGTTACGCCCTCTGCACCGCCGAGCGTCGCGGCAACCTTTTTGTCGACGATGATGGTCTCGAATGAACGTCGAGCCTTCTCGACATACTTGCCGCGTGTTCCACGGGTCAAGTCGTAGCGACTGAGATCGGCTGGGCGGGCGAGGCCTTTCGGGCGGTGATGATTCGGGATGCGGTCTCCGGCTTCGGCGGACACCACGAAGAGTACTCGAAGCTGCCGCGAGAGACCAATCAGGATGAATCGCTCGGGATAGTCCTTGTCCGGGGCCGTGAAGGCTTCAGCGTCGAGGAAGCACGTCGCGGCCTCGCTGAACGAGACGCCGTGCTTCCGCAGGTTCGCGCGGGCCTTCGCCTCGTCCCACTCGAAGTCGCCGAAACGGATTGTCGTCACGTGCGCCTCCCGCGCCGCCGTGCGCGGTCTGTCTCCACCTCGGCACTCTTGCCGAATTTTTGCGTCAACGCCTCGATTGCCGCCCGGATCTGCGGGGCGGCCTTTCTTCTGTTCTCGAGGCGCTGCTTTCGATCGAGTGGCCGCGCGGATTGCAGCACGGCGTCCACCTTGGGGAGAACGTCCTCGTACGGACAGCGTAGCGCAAAGGCGAGATCGGAGACGAGTTTCTCCTTGTGCAAGCAGGCGCCCTGCAAGCCGCCGAGCGTCCGTTGCAGAAAAACGAACTCCCCGGCCACCTTCCCGTACCCGATCGCGGACGCCTTCTCGAATTGCCTACTGTCGAGAGCGGCGCTGATCTGCTTCAAGGCCGTTCGCAGCGCATCGATCGCTTGTGCTACCCCAACGACCTCCCCGAAGAATTCGTCATCCAAGGCCGCAAGTTCTTTGCGCTTCGAGCCCACCAGACTTTCGACTCGCTTTGAGGTCGCGCCGACCATGATCGGACCTGACCACGGCGCCGCCGCGCTGTCACGTGTGACCACCTACCGGCCGGACATTGTTTGGCTGAACCGCCGCCACCGCTTGCCATGGGCGCGCCGACGCGAAAGCGTGGCCAGGCGCTTGTTTAGCGCCGCGAGATCGAAGCGCTCGGGGTCGAGAACAAGCCGCAGCGCGCCGCCCGCTGCGATCGGCCACGGGCGGCGGCAAGCCCACAAAGCACTGAACCTCCGACCGCACGAGGCGATCGGAGGTTCATATCGGGGTTGCGCGGAGAGGATTTGAACCTCCCACCTTCGGGTTATGAGGCGAAAATCGGCCCTTCTTGCTTGGCTTGTCAATGAGCGGAAATGATTCACAACTACCGAACATGGCGCGGGATTTTCGGGCATCGCAGCATCACGGGTCGTCATGCAATGTCCCCTCATGTCTCATCGGCATGGCAACGTCAGGTCAACGGGTCGTGCAGGCAAACCGCGTGAAGGGGCCGCGAATCTGCTAGGCTTGCCACAGGTTTTCCAACATGTCGAACACGGCAAGACCGATACAGCTTCCGCAGGACCTTCAGGCTTTCGCCGAGGAACGCGTGCGCGCGGGCGAGAGCGCGAGCGTTGACGACGTGGTGCGCGGAGCGTTGCAGGAGAAGAAGCTGGCTGTGTTGCAACGCGCGCTCGATGAGGGGATCGCAGAGCTTGATGCTGGACTCGGCGTCGAGACCACGCCCGACGACCTGATGGCTGAGATTTCGGCTGAGCTAGGGCTCGACTCCTAACGCTCCGGACGGGATGGCTCGCGTATTCCGCTCGCCACGAGCGAGGGCTGACATCGTCGACGTCCTCAAGTACACGAGAGACCGGTGGGGTAAGGATCAAGCTCGGGAGTATCGCAACCTCATCCGCGAGGCCTTGAGCGCCATCGCCGCCGAGCCTCAGCGAGGCAGAGTGCGAGGCACAAGGCCGGGGATCCTGAGCTACCACATCAAGCAACCCGGCCGGAATGCCCGCCACATCGTGTTCTATCGGGTGAGCGGAGCGGGTGCGCTCGAGCTCGTCAGGGTCCTGCACGACTCGATGGACTTCGATGAGCATCTCCAGGACGCGCCATGACGAAGCGAAAGCGCGGACATTTCTGTTGGAGTTGCGGGCGTTCGCGGTCGAACGAGAGCTTCTCCGGCGGCGGCCACGCCCGGCACGTCTGCAGAGACTGCTCGAGGCTCGGGAAGGAAGAGCTCGAGTACCGGCAAGCAGTCCGAAACGTGGACAGAGCGCTTCGCTCACATTATGGCATTTCGCGCCGCGACCGAGCCGTGCTCGAGCGCTCGCTGCAGCACCCCGACCCGCGGGTGCAGCTGTACGTTGCCGAGCTGATCTACCAAGGCGAACGGGAGCGGGCAGAATCGCGCCTCGCATGGGAACAAGACGAGCCGCCAAGCGACAGGATGTCGGCGCACGAAGGGCAAGTGCTGCTCGAGACAGACCTCGCGGCTGTCTTCCACGAGATGGAAGACGACAGCTGCCTCGAACCGTCGGACGACGACTTCGAGCTAGCCGTGCACGGGTGGGCGCAGAGCTACTCGACAGAGTAAGACAATCAATGTCTGCCCTTCGCCAAAAAGGCGATGACGCGAGCACGACGACGTGGTCGATTCCCCCGCAGATGGCGGCTGACATTCAGCACGACAAGGGTCGTGGATTTCAAGCACTAACGCGTTTCTTTGACGGCGGAGTTCGCAATCGGGGGATGCGCTACGTCGGAAAGGGGGCGATCAGCATCCTTGAGAGCACGCGGGTTCTGCTCGCGGCCGAGGTGCAAGGACGCAACCGCTACAGCACTGCGTTTGCGCGGGTCGGCGAGTCGATTCGCTACGGTTGTTCCTGCCCCTACTTCGTCGACAGCATGAAGGCATGCAAGCACCTCTTCGCATTGGCGCTGGAGCAGTCGCGCTCAGCCCTCGTGAACGATGCTTGGACGTGCCGGATGTTCTGCCCGGACGAGGCGATCCTGGCTGGCTACGGCGATGGCGATGACGACGACCTCGAGAGCTACCAAGCGAGCATCTCCAAAAAAGTCGTTCAAGTCGGGGTAGAGCGCGCCACGCCTCATTTGCTCGAGGCTCTGCTCCGACTTCGGCAGGCCGCCTGCCACCCTGGGCTCATCGACCACGGCCGGCAGCACGAATCCAGCGCCAAAGTGGAGTGCCTGGTGGAACGGCTACGCGCGCTGCGCGCAGAGGGCCACCGTGCGTTGGTGTTTTCACAATTCACGTCCCTGCTGTCGATCCGCGAGCGACTCACCGAGGAGCAAATTTCATTCGAATACCTGGACGGCAAGACTCGTGATCGCGCCGGCGCCGTCGAGCGCTTTCAGTCCAACCCTTCAATCGGAGCCTTTCTCATCAGCCTCAAGGCGGGCGGCGTGGGGCTGAATCTGACGGCCGCCGATGGCGCCAAGATATCACTCGGACGCGGCCCGTCAGGCGCAGCGACCTTCGGGCGTTGCACCCGGACGGGTCCCATGCGGCCCGACGGTTCACAGGACTCGGTGCCCAATTCCTTCGGCGTTTTCTGCTGCACCCTCTCCCGCTTTCGGTGCACCGCGCGCTCGTCTTGGCCAACCCGTCAACCTGGCGTCAACGGGCCCTTCGGGCACGCTCGACGCGATGAACTGACAAAAGAAGAAAGCCCCGAGTTTTTGGCTCGAGGCTTTCGGTTGCGCGGGCTTGCAACTCGACTTTCCTGCCCAGCAATTTCAAGGACTTGCGGAGGTGTGGGTGCCGTTCGAGGAGGCGATCGTGATTGGGTGGTAACGCTACAACCCGCCGCTCGCGATCAGTGCATCGAGCCAGTCGGGCGTCGGTCCCTGCCGAACCAGCCGCCCCGTGCGCCCAACGGCAACGAGCCGCGGCGGCGCCCAGCGCGCAGTCGAGTCGTAGATCCGTACGCGCTCGAACGTGGCGATTGCGCTTCGGAGGTTCGCGACGCTCGCGTGATGGATCGCGCGGATCTCGCGCTCGGAGGCGCCGTGGCCGCCCGCCTGCGCGCGCTGAAGAACGCGCGCAATGTTCTCTGCGATCGAGTCTGTCGCGATCAAGCGCATCTCCGTCGCGAAGCCATTCCTGCCGGCGAGCTCGGCCTGCTCGATTGCCGCCGTCGTTCGCAGCGTCGTCTCCACCGCGAAGGACTGGCGCTGGCTTATGTGATCCAGCACGAAGCGCTCGCACTCCTTGGCCACCGCGCGGCGCACGTCGCGCGGGATCGCACGGTAGCTCCCGAGGATCTGTGCGCAGCGGTCGTCGATATTGAACGCGTCGACGCCGAAAGCTGTGACAGGGAAGTACCTGGTCTTGCCGCTGCCCGGTGGACCTGCAACAACGATCATGCGCACGCGCGCCATCGTGACCCTAGCCGGTCTCGAGCGTCGTTTCCGACTCGGGGCGCATGTCGGGCGGCAGATCGCGCGACACCAAGTCGCCGTTCGCGTCGATGATGCAAAGCCGCTCTAGGCGGACGCGCTCTGCCGCGATACGCGCAGCGGCGAGCGCCATCAAACGGCGCTCCCATTCTTCCTCGTCCTCGCTGCGGTCGAGGTCGAGGTCGTCGAACGGGGCGCTAGGGATCGGCGAGGGGTCGTTCACGCGCGCCTGCATACCCCGAGCATGCCGCATTCGGGCGCAGCGGGCCAGGGAATGGCGTTGACGGCGCCCATCCCGGCGCATGACCTGGGAGCGCTCGCGGGGGCCAGATCCCCTCAGCCCACGGCGCTTCATCCAAGGTGCTGCGTCGGCGCGTTGACGTGCGTGCCACGACCTCGAGCGGCGTCATTCTGGCAGCTTGAGGCTTAGGTAAGTGCCGTTACTGATGCCCATCAGGAGCAGGAGGCTCTCCGGGAATTCCGGCATGGAAACCACCCTCGCGACCGAACGCGCGAACACGATGCCGAGCAAGACGGTCCAGGCTACGACTTGAACGCGATGAAAGCTTGGCCCGTTTCCGTCGTCGCAGATGTCCCAAAGGAAGCCACGCGAGTCTGACGCCGCCTTCTTCGGTTGCAAGAGCCTGAGCTGCTCTTGGACGGCAACAAGCATGGCCGCGGTTGGGGCCACACCACGATTCGCGCGATGCTGAGCAACGAGCGCTACCTCGGGCGCGTGACATGGAACCAATCGAAATGGCTGCGCGTGCCTGGCTGCAAGAGGCGGCGTCGCGTGGCACGCCCGGCAGCTGAGTGGGTGACGCAGACGTATCCCGAGCTGGCCATCATCGACGAGTCGCTTTGGGGAAGCGCGCAGGCACGCTTCCAGCGCGCGCACGCCTAGGGCCGTGGTCGACCGCCGGGCACGGGTCAACAACCTTACTTGCTGTCGGTCTGCTCCGTTGCGGCGCGTGCGGCGGCAGCATGACCGTGGTGGGTCGCAAAGCGAAGGCTGGCGTCTCTCTTGAGCGGCCCGCTCAGGGCGAGTACGAGCACCGAGATCCGATCGCGTGACGTATCTGCTCGACACCAATACTTGCATCGCGGTGTTGACCAACCGAGTTACGTCGCTCGCAGAACGTTGGAAGCAAATGCGTCCAAGCCAGATCCGACTCTAGTGTCGTGAAAGCCGAACTGCTCTTCGGCGCCGAGAAGAGTTCAAAGCGCGAGCTCCTCCACCAGGGGTGCCGGGTCTGCTCGTCGAGGACTGGGAGACGTGAAGATTTTCCATAAGAAGTCGCCCGCGTCCGCGTGGGGCCAGACCGGTCGGCATCTTGGACGTGACGCGCTCGCCCCCGCGGTGTTATGGCGGGCCGATGCCACGGCTCGGAACGGACAACGTCCCTGAAGGCTTCGAAGAAACGTGGCAGGCGCTGATCGACCTAGCCGCCAGGCCGCTGGTCCCCGCGCCGCTTCTCGCTGCGCAGGCTCTCGAGGTCACGCGCGGCGCCGATTGGCCCGTGCGGCGCGCCGCGATGGAGGCCCTGCTGCGCCGCGCGAAGTCGGCGGAGAATGAGGAGCTCGCCGCCGTCGGTGTGCCAGCGCGGGGGCGCCCGTTCGGGAGCTACACGGTGGCACGACCTGCTGCAAACGCTCGGCGGCGCAAGGAACAGAGGCCCTACGCGGTGCATCTCGAAAGCCTGGTCCCCTTTGCCGGAAGCTGTGACTGCCCCGATTTTCTTCGGGGTTCGCTCGGTCTCTGCAAGCATCTGATTGCCGTCATCAAT
>Ga0307508_10002008_pt1 | contig 22193 bp, 29 predicted proteins | sample 9_EM_MG_FD_203089 | JGI IMG/M metagenome (GOLD analysis project Ga0307508, IMG submission 203089) | Populus trichocarpa ectomycorrhiza microbial communities from riparian zone in the Pacific Northwest, United States - 9_EM | ecosystem: Host-associated > Plants > Roots > Unclassified | place...
GTCGGCGGAGCCATCAGGCCCCTTCGGGTAGACAAAAATGGAGGGGTTGTCGCCAGCAAGAGATTCCCGGAGCCAGTATTCGTAGAACAAGAGAAGTTGTGCAACAGTGTGCTAAGTCGTCCCGTAACAAAATGAGATGATGAACATAACAGCTAAACATGAACGCATACCTGGCTGAGCGCTCTCAACAGGGCCAGACTCGGTTCTGGCAGTAGGTCGTTATGCGTATTGGTAGCAGCACTGCTCTCATTTCTACCATCTGCTACGCTGTGTGACGCTGGCTTGGCGTCTTTTTCAATCAATTTTGGGGTCTGGCTGCGAGAAGGCCCACTTTCTCCATCACTACTGGAAGCATCATCGACGGCTAAATTCGGCACCGGCTGTGTGTTCAGCAGCTCAACTTCGTCCTGTCCTTCGACACCATCGTTGTCGACCGCAGGCGAAGGCTCCGATGGCGGTGAAAGAGTTGGCTCGCCGAAAATGAAGTGTTGCCATCCCGGGCGATCCTTCGGACCAGGGAGGTGCAGACTTTTCGCGGCTTCCACACTCGACTCATCGAGTTCGACCTGGCATATGTTCTAAAACCAAAACCAACTGCGTCAGTACACACAGGATCTCGATATGACTTGCGTGAAAATACCTTTCTCAGTTCGAGTAAACGTTTGCCGAATCTGCTTTTCCATTCATCACATGGAAGAGCAGGATGCTTGCCACTTCTCGACCGCTTCGTGGGAGTGTGGTTGTCCTCAAGTTTGAGGTAATATGGATTCACTACTTTCGTAAACGAAGGGAGTTTCTCCGCCGCCATCCTGAATGTAACAACATGAAAGAGATTGGGAATCAGATCTAAAATTCGTACACGGCTGGTGTGAGAAGCGCAGAATGTGGATGACAAACGGTTGCGTACCTCACTGCGAGAAGGTATTCGGCACCATCACGAGGGACGCCGTCGGACGGAAGACTACGCGCCACAGGAAGCACCTGGGCACCAATCCTTTCGTCTCCGGTATCTTCGTCTTCCCAGTCATCACGTTTGCGCTTGTTCCATCGTGCGGCCATACTTCGATTTTGAGGTAGGACCACGCGCTCAAAGGATGGCCTCGAAACAAAGTTTAACAAACAAGCAAACGGCTCGCCAGCGCTCCTTGTTTCAACTAGTTTTCTTGTTCTTGGATCCAACGAGCACGCACTTGCCAAAGTGTCTTGTGATGTCTGAGACTAGGACTCAATTTACTGGGCAACCTCGAACATCTCACTTCCCATCTCCTATTTGCCATCACGAACCGGCCTCACCGACAGCGCCGCTATTCTCAGACCTCCTTGGGATTCCCCAGCACTTTCGGCCTCCCCCGTTATTTGCTGACGCGTCTGTAGCCTCAACCAACACTATACTCTTCCCGTCTCACAATCATAATAACCTCGTCCTTGACGTCTTCAAAGACGATCTACTCCGCGGACATAACCGAGACTGATGCAGACGGCCCGCGGGATTTGGAGCCTAGGGGTGTGGGGCAGGAAAGTAGACATATCCGGACGCGCAATTGAGAAATGGGAAGCGGAGACGAATCAGGACTGCGCAAGGATTCCTATTGACAGATTGTCTGCTTTGCATGGAGTGGCAAGCAATAACTGGCTCTTACGGACGACCTCAGCCTTTGTCCCCCATATGCCACTGTTTAGATTCACAAGATTTCATTCCCTCACCATCATTATACAGATGGATGCCGTCGTGTCACCGGTTCTCAGACCGCGTTCTGGAAATATGTAAAATGATACATCCAAAATATGTTTTATCTCGTGTGAAGCCAACATCACAAGTGTTAATCACTGTCTGCTGCATCTTTTGTTTGCCAGTCCGAGGGTTGGAATGGGATTCACTGTTTTCTCTTTTCAGTTCCCGCAAGGTTACAGAGATGCTCCGATCGGTCTTGCAAAGAGAGTTGCAGGCTTGCAAGAGATTTAAGTTTGTTAGGATGATCATCTCGAGTGAGACTAACGGCCTGCTGCTGAGTTACAATCGCCGCATTGATATCAGCAAGGTCACCAAGTCGTTTAAAGCGACTTTGGAAGGAGAGTCCAAGGCTATTGAGATATACGGGTTTGTTGGTGTGATCATCCGGGGTGAGACAGATGGCCTGCTGCTGAGCCACAATCGCCTCATTGATGTCGGCAAGGCTGCCGAGGCACTCAAACCGACTTCGAAAGGAATTTCCAAGGTCATTGAGATGTGCAGGCTTGTCAGGATGACCATCTGGGGTGAGACCAACGGCCTGCTGCTGAGCCGTAATTGCCTCATTGATGTCGGCAAGGTTGCCAAGTCGCCCAAACCGACTGTTTAAGGAGTTTCCAAGGCTATTGAGATGCCGAGGCTTGTCAGGGTGACCAGCCGGGGTAAGGTGTATGGCCTGCTGCTGAGCAGTAATTGCCTCATTGAGATCAGCAAGTTTGCCGTGATGTTGAAACCGACTTTGGAAAGAATCTCCGAGGTAATTGAGACATTGAGGCTTGTTAGGGTGATCATCTGGGGTAAGACCGACGGCCCGTTGCTGAGCCATGATTGCCTCATTGACATCAGCAAGGTCGCCGAGATGCCCAAATCGACTGTGCAAGGAGTGTCCAAGGTTATTGAGACGTCCAGGCTTTCCAGGGTGACCATCTGGGGTGAGACGGACGGCCTGCTGCTGAGCTGTGATTGCATCATTGATATCGGCAAGGTTGCCAAGACGCCGAAACCGGCTTTCAAAGGAGAGTCCGAGGTTATTAAGATATATAAACTTGCAAGGGTGATGATCTGGGGTGAGATGGACAGCCTGCTGCTGAGCTGTGATTGCCTCATTGACATCAACAAGGTTGCCGAGACGCCTAAACCGACTGTGCAGGGAGTATCCGAGGGTATTGAGATATATAAGCTTGTGAGGGTGACCATCTGGGGTGAGACGGACGGCTTTCTGCTGAGCCATGATTGCTTCATTGACATCGGCAAGGTTGCCGAGGCGCCCAAACCGCCAATTGAAGGAGAGTCCGAGATTATTGAGATATGCACGCTTGTTAGGGTGACCATCTGGGGTGAGACGGACGGCCTGCTGCTGAGCCATGATCGCCTCATTGACATCAGCAAGGTTGCTGAGACGCCCAAACCGGCTTTTGAGGGAGAGTCCAAGGTTATTGAGAAATAAAGGCTTGTCAGGGTGACCATCTGGGGTGAGACGGACGGCCTGCTGCTGAGCCATGATCGCCTCATCAACATCAGCAAGGTTGCTGAGACGCCCAAACCGGCTTCCGAGGGAGAGTCCAAGGTTATTGAGAAATAAAGGCTTGTCAGGGTGACCATTTGGGGTGAGACGGACGGCCTGCTGCTGAGCCATGATTGCCTCATTGACATCAGTTGGGTTGCCGAGGTGCCCAAACCGGCTCTCAAAGGAGAGTCCGAGGTTATTGAAGCATGCAGGCTTGCCAGGGTGATCATCTGGAGTGAGACGTACAGCCTGCTGCTGAGCCATGATCGCCTCATTGACATCGGCAAGGTTGCCGAGACGCCGAAACCGGCTTCGAAGGGAGAGTCCGAGATTATTGAGACGTACAGGCTTTCCAGGGTGACCATCTGGGGTGAGATGGATGGCCTGCTGCTGAGCCATGATCGCCTCATTGACATCGGCAAGATTGCCGAAACGCCCAAACCGACTTTCAAAGGAGTTGCCGAGGTTACCGAGACATGCAGGCTTTCGAGGGTGACCATCTGGGATGAGACAGATGGCCTGCTGCCAGGCCTCAATACCCAAGTCAAGGTCACTGGATCGATCCAGAATCTCAAACAGACAAAAAAGACAGTTTGCAATGTAGTCGGCACACATCAATCTGTCATTAGATGTTGTCAACCACTGGAGACTGTTGTCCTGTACCACACAGTTCTGGTGAATATTTCCAAATACCGCTCACCAGACAACACAAAGACATACCAGGAAGTTACAAGCATTAAAGTGTGTGCTGCCAATTCTCCTGATACTGCAGAGCACGTTGATCCAAGCCCATGTGGACTGAGATGCAAACAATTCAAGGAGCTGGCATACTTCATCATCACGGGACAACATGTTGTCAAGTTCTGCCCCTAGCACAAGGTGAGATGCCCAGTAGGTACAGGCATACACCAGATCAGGCAACAGCGTGCAGTCCTCACTCTGCTCATGACGCTTGCAATGTTTCAATTGACCAATCATGATGATCAGGCAGCGCTTCGCAATTCGCAAATGATGTGCCGATCGATCAATGTAGAACTCGCAGCTACGCTCGCGGCGATCGGGGTCGGTAATGAAATCTGGGAATGACTTGTGATGTATCCGAAAGATCTGGTCTTTGGCCCCAGGTGCAAAAAGCGAATGTAAATTTGATAACATTCTGATGATGTTGTTGGCATCAAGGCCTAATAAACTGGCCATGGCATCGCACGGGAGTGGATCCTGAAGGAGCGTGATGGTGCCAACAATAATCTGGAAGTGGTCAACCCAGGAACCCATCCGCTCAGGGCAGGCAGCCCGAATGATCTGCATGTACATATCATCCAGAAATGTATGTTGTGAGCCAAAAGAGTCCTTTGATGAAAGACTCGAAAGCAGGATGTCCAACTGTTCCTCAGGAGCGAGCTGTTTCCTATCCAGGACAAATGTGGCTGCGGTGGATGCAATGATGAAGAGTTTTCCTGACATGCGAACAAGGGCATCCATCTGCTGAGGGGTTGGCTGCCAAGGCGGAGGTGGAAGTTCCGGGAGTGCTCGTTGCACTGCTTCCTTCGATAGTCGGGAATCAAAATACAGTTGAATATCAGCTTCAACAACTGATTGCTCAATATCTTGCAGACAAAACTCTTCATGGTTTCGATATTCAGCGAGTGCATTTCGGATGTGCCGCTCAGGGCGAGCGGTAATGAAAACTTTGAGCCGCCGTATTTGGTGGATTTCGCTTGCAAGGATGGCCAACACAGTAGCTCCATCCTGTTCCTCACACTCATCCAGGGCATCAATGACAATGAGGATTGTGTCTCTTTCCGCCCCCAACGGCTGCAAAGGCCGGGATAGAAGGGATGAGAACTGTTGTTGAAGATTGTGTCCAGCCGCACCGCGGTCAACCTGCAGTGACATGTTGAGTTGTTGGTTAAACTCGTGGTTGTGTAAGGATAGCTGGTAGGCGAGGGTGGGGAATAATGATCGCGCAGTCTTTCGAGTTTCCTCACTCCGTGAGAAGAAAAAGCTTCCTCCAAGAGCGCCAATCGCGGCTGCGCGCTCGGCCACTGATTTTGACACGGTTGATTTTCCGATCCCGGCGACTCCGTGCAGAACATAGATCGATTGCGACCCGTTATCGAGCCAGCTCATTATGCGTTCTATAAGCTCGACGCGAGTGCCTTCGAAGCAAGACGGTCGGGATGCCATCTCATATGAATTGTACGCCGCGGCCGCAATTGGATTAAGAAGCCGCTCCTACTCTGCATCAATAAAGGACTCACAGACAAGGAAGATGCTTAACACACCAAATTTTCTGCCGAAGATCCAAGTTGGGGGCTCAAAGATGTCGACGCATCGACAAGTCCGCTGGGAAATGGCGGTGTCTCCTCGCCAGGGTGTCCTGCCGAAATGATACCAGACATGGCAGAGTGGTAAGCATATCGTGTTGTACGATACATGAAGCGATTGTGACTGACTGAGATATGGGCGCAAGATAGGAGAGCCATTAAAGTAATCCACAACGAGCTTGCGCAGCTTCTCGGCGCTCGGATCTGTATTTAGATGAACGAAAAGTTCTTGAAATCCTTCGATCTGTGCGATGTCTCCGGGGTGGTTGACACGTTTCGCAATCGCCGGGGGAATGAACTGCACTATATCGTGCCTCGTTAGAAAATTGGGACGATCTCGACAGAGGGCCGATTCAGCTTCGCCGCTGGAACAGAACGTGTCCATAGTCCAACCTAGCCAATAAAGTAAAGCGGTGGACGCTAAGCAGGATATGCTACACTTACTCGACATGCTGGTGAGTGATTTCTGCATGTTGGCAGGGACCCAGGAGAGACGAAAGAGTCGAACTTTAGATGGAAGACAACCGGCAGAATAATTTGCGCCCAAACGATCGGTTGGTGTCAAGTCTGCCTCGGCCTCAGGAAAGTCTGGTATCTGCCCGCACCGTGCGGGTGCGGTGCCGCACAGCCCCGGCGGTTTGGCCCGAAGACAACAAATCTCAACATTGCCGGTCCCTTTCCCGCGATTCAGTCTGTTCAATCTAGATACATGTTAAACAAATTTGCACCACATACATCACAAATGCAATGCTTATTCCTCCGATCGTCCATGTCTGATGAAAGCCTTTAGTACGCAGGCCCCAGCATCAGGATCAAGAATCTAATTAGCTAAGTCAGGACTATGACTGACTCCCGCGGCATGTTTTTCTATGCGTCAAGTGATAACAGAGTCATTCTTCCTACGTCTTCCTTCTGGGCAGGCCTGGCTGCCTTCGCTGTGCATCTCACGGTAATTCGCTTGTGGATCCCTGTCAATAGTAATGGTGCAGGCCTCCCATCTCCTTCAGAACGAGAATCGATGGCCGGGACATTGTTTGCTGAAGTTAGGCGGAATGGGTCGAGGTCCCATCCGGGTCTTCACCGGGCAAAGTCGAATAAGTAGAGGTTCGCTAAAACATAACACATGAATCGAGACACCGCAACTAGCGATGGGGCACACGGCAATCATATATATCATATTGTAACGCTCAGGGCGAGATATTTCAGTGAATCTATGGTATCCACTCCTCACAGATTATTACGATGTGAGTCTCATTAAATTGCTGCACCAGCAGCGAGTTGAGTGAAAATAGGGGCTTCTGCATGCCAGACACAAAGATTGCATGTCATTACACTAATAGCGTAGTGCGAAATAGGGCGAGATATGCACGCGTCCATGCGCTCAGCGCCACGATGTTACACTATAAATGCGTCGCGCGAGTAATGCAACAGCACATATGGTCAGAGACGAGAAAAATCACGTGGCGAACGCTATCATCAGTTCTCCGCCAGCCGTAGATCGAGCAAATGTGAATTTCATTTGCCTCTGGCCCCTCCAAAATCTCGGATTGGTTCCACACAGATACCACCACAGCGAGAATGGTTCGGCCCGTGACACGATCGCGAACAGAGGTATAGGCCACATCCGTATTGGGAGCCTCGAAGCAGGTGATGTCAAGAGATCGACAAATCATTGCCACGCAGACGCGCAACAGCACTGATTTCTTTGCCATCCGTCATGTCATTATTCTATGGCGAAATCTAGCCAAAAAGCCACCTCAAGTGTTGCCATGAGACAGCAATGCATGAGTCGATGGAGCCACCAGTCCCTTCGGGTAGACGGAAATAGAGGGGCTGCCAGCAAGAGCCAATATTCACAGAACAAGAGAACAACATAAGTCGCGCAACAGTGCGCTACGTCGCACCACAACAAAATGAGATATTAAGACAGTCACACATGAATGCACACCTGGTTTAGCCTTCTCAATAGAGCCAGACTGGGTTTAGGTAGCAAATTTGTATGCGTATTCGTCGTAGCGCCGCTTTTCGTTCTACCGCCACTATGTTGCGTGACCCCAGATTGGCATCCCTCCACCGATTCTTGGGTCTCGTTGTTAAAAGGTCTATTTCTTCGTCGCTGCTAGAAACATCATCCGCATCCAAATCGGCACTGGCTATGTGTCCAGCAACTCAACTTCGGCTTGTCCTTCGACACCGTCGTTGTCCCCCGCAGACAGGCGAAGGCTCCAATGGCGGTGAAAGAGTTGGTTTGCCGAAAATGAAATGTTGCCATCCGCGCGATCCTTCGGACCAAGACGATGGAGCGTTTTCGCGGCTTCCACACTCGACTCACCGATTTCGACCTGGCGACCTGGAATATGTCGTGAAAGCAACCGCAACCGAATCAACACACACAGCATCTCGATATGAAGCGTACCTTTGTCAGTTCGAGTAAACGTTTTCCTAATCTAATTTCCCATTCGTTGAATGGGGGGGGCAGAACTTGCGGCCTCTCGGCTGCTTCGTCGGGGCACGGTTGTTCTCAAAATTGAAATACGGTTTCACGACTTTCGTGAAGGCAGGGAGTTGCGCCGCCGCCATCCTAAACGTAACAACAAAAATCAGATCTATATTTTATGGATGACTGGTGTGAGAAGCGCCAAACATGGATGGCAAACGATTGCGTACCTCATTGCGAGAAGATATTTTGATTCGAGGTATGAGCAGGATGTGTATAAAATGCTACCCCGTTCGTTAATGAACATTTTACAAGGTTTCGTGACTCACAAATGAATATCATTTTGATGGTATGATAGTTTATGAAACATTGAAAGTTCATGATGAAGGGATTCGAAGGTTGCCCAGTGCCTGGAACACCCGTTGTCGATACCAAAGCGTCCATGATCGGGTGATGAGATTTTTGACGTGTTCCGCAGAGTGCTGGAGACGGAACGGGGCCGATGGCGGTAGGGAACTGTACACGAAAGAGGAAAATATGCTGCAGAAACACGATAAGTTGGACAACCCAGGAAGCGTCAGCTGCACAAGACCCCGCAAGGCCGTCTGAGTCAAAGCGCGCGAAGACATGGTGGCTCGCAAGGCTCCACCGGAACCTCAAGCACGCGCATTATAGACGCTGGCCATTCTGTGAAACGAAAAAGGACAGGACGAGGTTGCGGGAGTGCGTCATCATGGACCGGCGAGTAATGAAGGCGAACACGGGCATGGAAAGTGAAAACACATTCTAGCCTCTTCACCTGCACATTCTAGGCACAAACGCTAACGCTGGGGCCGAACGATAAGCGAAGCCTAAAAGACTCCGCGCTTCCGATCCATAGCGTTCGACTCTGGGGAGATGAGGCCGGGCTCTTGCTGTCCATATATTTGAGGTTCTCGAGGGTTCGGGTGATACACTGGTTTGCGTTTGCTCACTGTAACGGGCGTAGTGCCCGCTTCCCAAAAGTGGCCTTAAGCTCAGGGGAACACGGTGTTGTAGGCTATGGCGGCGGCGACGACGACGAAGAAGATGCGAAGGGAGAGGCGAGGATCAAACATCTTGCGGTAGGCCGCTCGCGCTCGGTCACGCGTGACCGCCAACAAAACTTGCATGACACTTGATTGCAGTACACCACCATTGGTGATTCGTGATTCTGTGCCCTTAAGCTTCCTCTCGAGATCTCTCCCTAAAATGGCTTTTTTCTATTTTGATGTATCATTGGCAAACAATTGCCTTCACAATCTTGCTATCGCTCATCGAGCTGCGACCTACAAGTGCTCTAAGATATTAACAGGGTGACTCACGTTCCGTTGGACATTGTTGGAATCCGGAAGGAATAGCAACTCCGTCATCTGTCATTTGTCGGTTTACTTTTTCCGCCATCCCGTGAACGTGCCATCATAGAAGTGAGGATGGCCTTGTCAGCAGGTCGGTCGTTTCTCGCCAAATTCGATGGCCGGGACCCGGGACGTTCTTTACCCAAGCTGGGCAGCACGGAGCTGGAAGTGGAACAGTGGAAGTTTCCGTTCGCGCCCTGACTGGGTGAATAGGGAGTCACAAATCACATGAGTCGGGGCACCGCACCGCGGCAATCCCGCATGATGTACGATTTGTATTGCAACCCTTAGCGCGCGGTGAGTATACTCCTCGACGTACTATTACAATGTGGGTCTCGGTTACGCTGCTGGTGCCGGTAGTGAGTGAAAGGAAGAATGCATTCAATTAAAATGGGCCCTACAAGAAGCATTGGATGCAAGCATCAACAAGTATGCGCCGTTCCACGGCCTGATGCGAAATAGGCGAGGATGCAAGTGCTGTGCCAAGAGGATGAGCGAGCGATAAAAAAGAAATTTACTCGAAATCAGGAGGTTCCGGGGTGAATGCTCTGTGTATAAATGCAAGTGGTGAGGTAAAATCAAGTGCCGATACTATCTTCTGCAGCATCAGTCCCCGTCAGTGGTAGATCGAGCAAATGCAATTTTTCATTTGCCTCCTTCCAGATGTCGGATCAGCCCCACCGCAGCAACCACCATCCAAAGGCTGGTTCGACTCGTGATCCGATCGCGAACAGAGGGGTCGGCAACGTCCGTGTTGGGAGCAGAAGTATCGGGGCCAGGCAGTTTCAAAAGCTCACTCCCAAGATATCGACAAATGGTTGCGATGCAGACACGCGCGAGACTCCGCAGAGCACTGACTTCTTTACCATCCATCACGTCATTATCATACCGCGCAATCAAGAAGCCGTGAGACAGCGACCGATGCATGGGTCAGCAGAGCCATCAGGCCTCTTTGGGTAGACGAAAATGGAGGGGTTGTCGGCAAGAGATTCCCGGAGCCAGTATTCGTAGAACAGGAGAAGTTGCGCAACAGTGTGCTAAGTCGTCCCGTAACAAAACGAGATGATGAACATAACAACTAAACATGAACGCATACCTGGTTGAACGCTCTCAACAGGGCCAGACTCGGTTCTGGCAGTAGGTCCTTATGTGTATTGGTCGCAGCACTGCTTTTATTTCTACCATCTGCCGCGTTGTGTGACGCTGGCTTGGCGTCTTTTTCACTCAATTTTCGGGCCCGGTTGCGAGAAGGCCCACTTTCTCCATCACTACTGGAAGCATCATCGACGTCTAAGTTCGGCACTGGCTGTGTGTTCAGCAGCTCAACTTCGTCCTGCCCTTCGACCGCAGGCGAAAGCTCCGACGGCGGTGAAAGAGTTGGCTTGCCCAAAATGAAGTGTTGCCATCCCGGGCGATCCTTCGGACCAAGGAGGCGCAGACTTTTCGCGGCTTCCATACTCGACTCATCCGACTTCGACCTGACATATGTTTTAAAACCAACTGCGTCAACACATACAGGGTCTCGATATGACTAGCGTGAAAATACCTTTCCCAGTTCGAGTAAACGTTTGGCGAATCTGCTTTTCCATTCGTCACATGGGAGAACAGGGTGCTTGCCACTTCTCGACCGCTTCATGGGAGTGTGGTTGTCCTCAAGTTTGAGGTAATATGGATTCATTACTTTCGTAAACGAAGGGAGTTTCTCCGCCGCCATCCTGAATGTAACAACATGAAATAGATGGGGAATCAGATCTAAAATTCGTACACGGCCGGTGTGAGAAGCGCAAAACGTGGATGACAAACGGTTACGTACCTCACTGCGAGAAGGTATTCGGAGGAACGCCGTCGGATGGAAGACTACGCGCCACAGGAAGCACTTGGGTACCAAACCTTTCGTTTCCGGTATCTTCGTCGTCCCAGTCATCACGTTTGCGCTTGTTCCATCGCGCGGCCATACTTCGATGAGGTGGGAGCACACGCTCTCGAGGGATGGCCTCGAAACAAACAAACAGCTCGGCGCGCCTTGTTCAACCAGTTTTCTTGGATCCAACAGCGTGCACGCACTTGCCAAACTGCCTTGTGATGTCTGAGGCTAGGAATCAATTTACTGGGCAATTCGGCGTCGCGGGCCCAAATTCGTTTACTTGTCGCCGTCCACAGGTCTCCTGGGTGAACGTTCCCGGTCAGAATGCGATCGCTGGTGACTCTGCAAGTGGCGTGGAAACTCGCAAGGAGTTCGTAAGTAACCTTCATCGCTTACCAGATCAGGTCCTAGAGGGCAGGAGAAAGAAATTCGCAGACCTCCATCTTCTGACAATGCCGATTCTAAAATTCAGTCAAATTCCCAATCTCTTGATTGCCATCACGAACCGGCCTCACCGATAGCGCCACTAGTCTAGACCTCCTTGAAATTCTCCATCACTTTCGACCCAGAACGGTCTCTCCCGTTATCTGCCGACGTATCTGTAGCCTTAACCGACACTGTACTCTTACAGTCTTACAATCATAATAACTGTATCGCCACCGACTCGTCCTTGACGTCTTCAGGGATGATCTACTCTGCGGACATAACCGATATTGATGCAGACAACCCGCGAGCTTAGGATATGGGACAGGAAAGTAGTCATGTCCGGACGCGCAATTGAGAAATGGGAATCGGAGACGAATACAGACCGCGTAAGGATTCACATTGACAAAGCGTCTGCTTTGCATGCAGTGGCAAGCAATAACTGGCTCTTACGAATAGCCTCAGCCTTTGTCCCCTATATGCCGCTGTTTACATTCGCAAGATTCATTCCCTCACAATTATCATATCCCAGATGTATGCTGTTGCGTCATAGATTCTCAGACGGCGTTCTGGATATATAAAATAATAAATCCTAAACATGTTTTATCTCGTGTCAAGCCAAATCTATCCAATATCATATGTTGATCACTATCTGCCGCATCTTTTGTGTGCCAGGCCGAGGGGTTTACTGTTTTCTCTTTTCAGTCCCCACAAGGTGCAGAGATGCTCAGGTCGGTCTTGCAAAGAGAGTTGCAGGCTTGCAAGAGATTGAGGTTTGTTAGGATGATCATCTGGGGTAAGATTAACGGCCTGCTGCTGAGCCACAATCACCTCATTGATATCAGCAAGGTCACCAAGTCGTTTAAAGCGACTTTGGAAAGAGAGTCCAAGGTTATTGAGATATCCAGGTTTGTTGGTGTGATCATCTGGAGTGAGACGGACGGCCTGCTGCTGAGCCATGATTGCCTGATTGACATCAGCAAGGTTGCCGAGACGCCCGAACCGACTTTTGAAGGAGAGTCCGAGGTTATTGAGAAATAGAGGCTTGTCAGGGTGACCGTCTGGGGTGAGACGAACAGCCTGCTGCTGAGCCATGATCGCCTCATCGACATCGGCAAGGTTGCCGAGACGCCCAAACCGATTGCTGAGGGAGTTTCCGAGATTATTGAGACGTGCAGACTTTCCGGGGTGATCGTCTGGGGCAAGACGGACGGCCTGCTGCTGAGCCATGATTGCCTGATTGACATCAGCAAGGTTGCCGAGACGCCCAAACCGACTTTTAAAGGAGAGTCCAAGGTTATTGAGAAATACAGGCTTGTCAGGGTGACCATCTGGGGCGAGACAGACGGCCAGCTGCTGAGCCATGATCGCCTCATTGACATCGGCAAGGTTGCCGAGACGCCCAAACCGACTTCTGAAGGAGTTTCCGAGATTAGTGAGACGTGCAGGCTTTCCAGGGTGATCATCTGGGGTGAGACGCACGGCCTGCTGCTGAGCCATGATCGCCTTATTGACATCAGCAAGGTTGCCGAGACGCCCAAACCGGCTTTTGAGGGAAAGTCCGAGGCTACCAAGAAATACAGGCTTGTCAGGGTGACCGTCTGGGGTGAGACGGACGGCCCGCTGCTGAGCCATGATCGACTCATTGACATCGGCAAGGTTGCCGAGACGCCAAAACCGGCTTTCAAGGGAGAATCCGAGGTTATTGAGAAATAGAGGCTTGTTAGGTTGACCGTCTGGGGTGAGACGGACGGCCTGTTGCTGAGCCATGATCGCCCTATTGACATCAGCAAGGTTGCCGAGACGCCCAAACCGGCTTTTAAGGGAGAGTCCGAGGTTATTGAGATATACAGGCTCATCAGGGTGACCATCTGGGGTGAGATGAATGGCCTGCTGCTGAGCTGTGATCGCCTCATTGACATCGACAAGGTTGCCAAGACGCTCAAACCGACGTTTGAAGGAGATTCCAAGGCTATTGAGACGTGCAGGCTTTTCAGGGCAATCATCTGGGGTGAGACGGATGGCCTGCTGCCAAACCTCAATAACCAAGTCAAGGTCATTGGACCGATCCAGAATTTCAAACAGACAAAACAGACAGTTTGCAAGGTAGTCGGCACACATCAACCTGTCATTAGATGTTGTCAACCATTGGAGACTGTTGTCCTGTACCACACAGTTCTGGTGAATATTTCCGAATACCGCTCACCAGACAACACAAAGACATACCAGGAGGTTGCAAGCATTAAAGTGTCTGCTACCAATTCTCCTGATACTGCAGAGCATGTTGATCCAAGCCCACGTGTGCTGAGATGCAAACGATTGGAGGAGCTGCCGTACTTCCTCATCAGGGCACAAAATGCTGTCACACTCTGTCCCCAGCACAAGGTGAGATGCCCAGTAGGTACAGGCATACACCAGATCAGGCAACAGTACACAGTTCTCACTCCAGTCATGACGCTTGCAATGTTTCAATTGACCAATCATGATGATCAGGCAGCGCTTTGCAATTCGCAAATGGTGTGCTGATCGATCAATGTAGAACTCGCAGCTATGCTCACGGCGATCGGGATCGGTAATGAAATCAGGGAATGACTTGTGATGTATCCGGAAGATCTGGTCTTTGGCCCCAGGTGCAAAAAGCGAATGAAGATTTGATAACATTCTGATGATGTTGCTGGCACCAAGGTCTAATAAACTGGCCATAGTGTCGTACGGGAGTGGATCCTGAAGGAGCGTGACGGTGCCAACAATAATCTGAAAGTGGTCAACCCAGGAACCCATCCGCTCGGGGCAGGCAGCCCGAATGATCTGCATGTACATGTCATCCAGAAATGTATGTCGTGAGCCAGAAGAGTCCATTGATGAAAGACTCGACAGCAAGATGTCCAACTGTCCCTCAGGAGCGAGCTGTTTTGTATCCAGGACAAATGTGGCTGCGGTGGATGCAATGATGAAGAGTTTTCCTGACATGCGAACAAGGGCATCCATCTGCTGAGGGGTTGGCTGCCAAGGCGGCGTTGGAAGTTCCGGGAGTGCTCGTTGCACTGCCTCTTTCGACAGGCGGGAATCAAGATACAGCCGAATATCAGCTTCAACAACTGATTGCTCGATATCTTGCAGACAAAACTCTTCGTGGTTTCGGTATTCGGCGAGTGCATTTCGGATGTGCCGCTCAGGGCGAGAGGTAATGAAAACTTTGAGCCGCTGTATTGGGTAGATTTCGTTTTCCAGGATGGCCAGCACAGCTACTCCATCCTGTTCCTCACACTCATCTAGGGCATCAATGACAATGAGAATTGGGTGTCTTTCCGCTGCCAACAGCTGCAAAGGCCGGGATAGAAGAGATGAGAACTGTTGTTGGAGATTGTGTCCAGCTGCGCCGCGGTCATCCTGCAGTGACATGTTGAGTTGTCGGTTAAACTCGCGGTTGTGTGAGGATAGCTGGTAGGCGAGAGTGGGGAATAATGATCGCGCAGTCTTTCGAGTTTCCTCGCTCCGTGAGAAGAAAAAGCTTCCTCCAAGAGCGCCAATCGCGGCTGCGCGCTCGGCCACTGATTTTGAGACGGTTGATTTTCCTATCCCGGCGACCCCGTGCAGAACATAGATAGATTGTGGCCCGTTATCAAGCCAACTCATTATGCGTTCCATGAGCTCGACGCGAGTGCCTTCGAAGCAAGAAGGTCGGGATGCCATCTCATATGAATCGTACGCTGCGGCCGCAATTGGATTAAGAAGCCGCTCCTACTCTGCATCAATGAAGAGTTCACAGACGAGGACGCTCAAATGCTTAACGCACCAAATTTTCTGCTGAAGACCCAAGTTGGGGGCTCAAAGATGTCGAGGCATCGGCAACATGCCCGCTGCGAAATGGCAGTGTCTCCTCACCGGGGTGTCCTGCCGAAATGATACCAGACATGACAGAGTGGTAAGTATATCGTGTTGTACGATATATGAGGCGATGTGACTGACTGAGATACGGGCGCAAGATAGGAGAGCCATTGAAGTAATTTACAACGAGCTTGCGCAGTTTCTCGGCGCTCGGATCTGTATTTAGATGAACGAAAAGTTCTTGAAACCCTTCGATTTGTGCGATGTCTCCGGGGTGGTTGACACGTTTCGTAATCGCTGGCGGAATGAGCTGCACTATATCGTGCCTCGTTAGAAAGTTGGGACGATCTCGACAGAGGGCCGATTCGGCTTCGTCGATGGGGTAGAACGTGTCCATAGTCCAACCTAGCGAATAAACAAAACGGTGGACGCTAAGCAGGATAGGCTACACTTACTCGACATGCTGGTGAGTGATTTCTGCATGTTGGCACGTCACTAGTCTCGGTCAGGGCACGTGACGGCTGCCAGGGAGACTAGTGACACCACGTGACGGTCTGCCTTGGGAGACTACACGTCACGCTTTCCCGAAAGGGACCCAGGAGAGACGAAGCAGTCAAACTTGAGATGGAAGATGAGCAGCGGAATCATTTGCGCCCAAACAATCGGTTGGTATCAAATCTGCACTTTCAGGAAGGGCTCCATGACGCACAGCCCGACGGTTTTGGCTTCGAGTCAGTCGAGCACAACAAATCTCAACATTGTCGCTCCTCACCTCCCGCGACAGTGATTCAGTCTGTTCGATCTGCTTCACGACACGTGTTAAGCAACTTTGCACCACATGCATCACAAATGCAATGCTTCCTCCTCCGCTCGTCCATGTCTGGATGGAAGCTTTTAGCAACCCTGGCATCAGGAATCTAAGTTGAGCCACGACCGACTCCCGCGGCATGTCGTTTCTATGCGTCGAGTGATAATAAAGTCATCCTCCTACGTGTTTCTTCCAGGCACGCCTAGCTGCCTTCCCTGCGCACCATCAATCCCTAATATTCTTTGGGTCTTTGTTGCGTATCTTGCAGCAATTCGCTTCTGGATATCCTCGTTTTTCCTGTCAACAGTGCTAGTGCGCGGGGAACGTGAAGGATATCCTATTGCATGAAATATAACTTCTATTTTGCTCTGGAATTAGTGATCCTTGTTTCACGCCCGAACCCGTGCTCCGACGCTGTGTGAACCGATATAATCCATAATTAATCAAGTGCGGATATATTATGCTCTCACAAGCTTGCTGTCGCCCATCGAGCTATATGCATAACGCTAGGATATCAATGAGGTGTATTATCCATAGGGGAATAGTGACATCCGTTTACATTCTTCTGTCATATCGTGAATGTCCTCCCGTTCAGTAAATACAGGTCAGAAGTGTTCATATTCCTCTCCCATCTCCTTCAGAACAAGACTCGATGGCCGGTACATTGTTTGCTAAACTTAGGCGACAATAAGTGGAAGTCCCCATCGAATAAATACTTCGCTAAAACAAAATACATAAATCGAGACACCGATGGGGCACGCGGCAATCTTATATATCATATGTCAGCGCGATATATTTCGGCGAATCTATGGGATGCCCACTCCTTTCACAAATTATTACGATGTGAGTCTCGTTAAATTGCGCAATTGCTGCACCAGCAGTGAATTGAGTGAGAATATGCCCTACGGAGGAGCTTCTGCACGCCAGACACAAAAATTGCATGTCGTTACACTAATAGCCTAGTGTGAAATAGGGCGGGATTTGCACGCGTGCATGCGCTCAGCGCCACGATGCTACGCTATAAATGCGCCGCGCAAGTAATGGAACAGTCCATATAGTCAAAGAGACGAGAAAAATCACGTAGCCAACGCCATGCTCCACAGCATCAAGTCTCCGCCAGTCGTAGATCGAGCAAATGTGATTCTTCATTTGTTTCCGGCCTTCCAAAATTTCCGATTGGCCCCACACAGATACCACCACGGCGATTACCATCTAGAGAATGGTTCGGCCCGTGGCGCGATCGCGAACAGAGGTATTGGCCGCGTCCGTATTGGGAAGCATCGAAGCGGGTGGGGTCAAGAGATCGACGAGCCATTGCCATGCAGACACACGCGACTCTACAGAAAACTGACTTCTTTGCATCCATCACGACATTATTCTAGCGCGAAATCAGGCCAAAGAGCCATTTCGAGTGGTGCCATGAGACAGTGATGCATAAGTCGACAGAGCCACCAGCCCTTTCGGATAGACGGAATAGAGGGCTTTCCAGCAAGAACAAAATAAATTGCGCAATAGTGCGCTACGTCGCATCACAACGAAATGATATATTAAGACGGCCACGCATGAATGCACACCTGGTTTAATATTCTCAACAGAGCCAAGACTGGGTTCTGGTAGCAGATCTGTGTGCGTATTCGTCGTAGCGCCGCTTTCTACCACCCGCTGTGTTGCGTGACCCCAGTTTGGCGTCCCTCCACCGATTCTTGGTCTTGCTGTCAGAAGGTCCATTTCTTTGTCACTGCTAGAAATGAGGTCTAAATTAGGTGTGTCCAGTAACTCAAACTTCGACTTGTCTTTCGACACCATCATTGTCGCCCGCAGGTAGGCGAAGGCTCCGATGGCGGTGAAAGAGTCGGTTTGCCGCAAATGAAATGTTGCCATCCGCGCGATCCTTCGGAATAGGTAGCATTTTCGCGGCTTCAACTCACTGATTCCAACATGGAATATGGTTTAAAAGCAACCGCGTCAACACCCAGGATCTCGATATGATCAGCACAAGCGTACCTTTTCAGTTCGAGTAAGCGTTTTCCCAAATCTAAATTTCCATTTGTCGAATGGAAGGGCAGAATGCTTCCGGCCTCTCGGCCGCTTCGTAAGGGCACGGTTGTTCTCAAGTTTGAGATACGGTTTCACGAGTTCTGTGAATGCAGGGAGTTGCTCCGCCGCCACCCTGAATGTAACAACAAAGATATTTCACAATCAGGTCTATATTTAATGGATGGCTGGTGTGAGAAGCGCCAAATATGGATGGAAAATGATTGCGTACCTCACTGCGAGAAGATATTTCAATTTGAGGTATGAGCGGGATGTGTATAAATCGGTACCCTGTGGGTTAATGAAGAATTTTACGAAGCCTCTTGACTCATGAATAAATATCATTTTGATAGTAAGCTAGTTCCGTGAAACATTGAAATTTCATGATCAAGGAATTCGAAGCCCGTCCTGTGCCCGGGACGCTGGCACAGCCGTTGTTGATACCAAAGCGTCCATTATCGAGTGATGAGATTTCTGACGTGTTCCGCGGAGCGCTGGCAGCAGGGGAACCGAAGGCATATTGTGCACGAAAGAGGAAAAGACGCTGCAGAAACGGCTCGCTGATCTGGACAACTCAGGAACTGTCACCGCACAAGGCTTCGTAAGGCCGTCTGAGCCAAAGCGCGCGAAGACATGGCGGCTCGCAAGGCTCCACGTGCAGCCTCAAGCACGCCTACCATAGATGGCCTTCTGTGAAACGGAAAATGACAGGCCAGGACGGGGCTGCAGGAGTGCGTCATCACGGACCGGCGAGTAACGAGCGAGTAATGAAGGCGAACACGGGCATGGAAAGTGAAACACATTCATTCTACCTTCTTCAACTGCACATTCCAAGCAAAAGCTCATTGAACCCAGCGGTACGGACGCTAACACTGGCGCCGAACGATAAGCGAAGCCTAAAAAAGTCCGCGCCTCCGATCCATAGCGTGAACGGAAATAGCGGGTTCGCCGCACACCATAGACGGATGACAATCCGGGCAGACTACATCGAAAGCTCAATTCCGTCATTGCAAGTCATCGTCTACGGGCGACGTTCGGTGAAAGCAAGAGTTTCTCCGCACCCATCCCCGAGTGTAATAGGTTGAGCAATCAGGTCTACGTTCTGCAAGGCTGCTAGTGCGAGAAGCACCGAATGTGGGTGAATCCTATCATGCGGAAGCTACGGCCACAGGAAGCACTCGTACGCCATCCGGTATATTCGTTGTTCTAGTCATCGCGTGGCCATATAAGCATACTTTCGAGCCGGTGGGAGCATAAACAAGGTGCAACTGAGTATTACGGAGCTCAACTGTTTGTTTGTTTGGTTCGGGACCTGTTCACGGCCCTCGCGCGCGGTTTTCTTGGATAACAACGTACCTGGCGGGAGTGTTGTGCAATGTCTGAGGATGGGGGTCAACCGGACACTGCCGCGCTACAGGCCCAGATTGATTTATCGCTATCTCTAACATTCGACCTAGTCTCGTCCTGGGTGAACGTTCCTGGTCAGACTGCCATCACTGGAGACTCTTCAAATGACGTGGAGATCCGCAAGGAGTTTGAATCCAATCTTCATCGTCCGCCAAAGTATGTCCTGGAGTTTTATTGCTCGATGCTTTAATTTACTCCTCTGTGGTATAAGTCTAGGTGTGGGCGCTGCATTGCCCGCTCATTCTGCTCATTCAACGACCCGTGACGTGGCCAGACTGAAGGGCAACCTGTTGAAAGGCTCGTCATCATCGTTGAAGCGTTCGCGTGATGAATACCTGTCTGGTGCAGGGTTGTCATCTTCCAGCAATCAAATTGCTTCAAAGGATGATAGTGAGGACGAAGAGGATAGTCGAGCTGGGATGATCCGCTCAAGCTCCGTAAAAGAGAAGCCAGTCCATTCCGTCCATTCTCGACTTGCGATATTTGAAGGCAAAGGAAAGAAGACGAAGAAAAAGGGGAAGCCCAGTGGTCTTGATGTCGAATTCGCAGTCCCCCTTCATCCGCCGTCGCAAAATGCATCCAGCAGCCAGAAGGCGTCATATCGAACACCATCTAATTCCCCATCTCCCATTCGCCATCTCAAATCAACCTCACCGATCTCACCACTGTCTCCGACCATCCGGGCCTTCCCTAGCGCTTTCGATCCAGAGCAGTCTCTCCCGTTATCTACCGATGTATCCGTGGCCTCAACCAGCGCCGTGCCTCTCTCCCCATCTCACAAACATAAAGATAGCGTCATTGAGCCGTATTTGACGTCTTCAACGATGATATCCTCGGCAGACGTAACCGAGACAGACACAGACGACCCTCGAGATTTGGAGATCAAGGATATCGGACAGGGAAGTGGGCTTACCCAGGTCCAGACCGCGTCGTCGGGAAAGAGGAAACGAAGGCGAAAGAATAAAGATAAGAATAAGAATTCCTTGGCTGATGGACAGAGAACGGATACCCAGGAGGAAGTGCAGCGGGGCGGGTGATGGATGAAATCATATTTAACTGCGTTGGGCGGCCATAACTAGTGTGAAAATAACATACAAATATACCTCTGGGATGGGAAATCGGGAGGCTGCCCCCCCCGGGTTGGGACAGCCCCTAAGGGTCAGATTGGTTTGTAAGTGGGGATGTGGTGAGGTTGTAAGATAGATTATGATGGAGCACGGAATGGGAAAGAGAAGAATATGGTATGTGGAGCATAGGCATGGGCGTGGATGGGGTATTAGTCCGCGGGCCGTTTATCGATTCTACAATGAAATCTGTTACATGTAGTCGTTCAATTCCTTCTGTGGATGGATGCCAGACTGTCCCGGGAAGCGTATGCATATGCGCATATGGTACCGTTTTTCATCTTCAAATATTATGTGTTGGTGATCCTCGTAGTATTCACAACTGGTCAGGATGTGTTTTCTCGGGGTTTGTAAGACTGCACCGTACCACAGACGCATAACTTGGGCTCGTCGAAGGGGGCCGGGGCTGGGATGGTGATTGGATGATGATAATACCCCCCGAAGGAAACTACTTTCCCTTACGCTGGCCCGGGAAATATATATAGCGCATGTACTTAATCGCCTTATCTTGGGTTGCTTCGCGTGGGGTCAGCAACAGCTGGCTGTTTACGAGCGGCCTTAGCTTTTTGCTTTCGATAAACCGCTGGCTCGGATTTCAATGGACTGCGAGATTTCATTCCCGTTACCCTTATCATTCTACAACGCATGTATGTTGTCATAGGCTGGGTCTCCCAAGGTTCTCGAACCACCTTGAGGGATTTCAGATCTCAAACGTATCCGTCATGCATTCATCTATGACCGTGTAGAGTGTAAGGGTATCAGGTATCCGGAAAACGAGCAAAGATTAGCATATTAGATCTCCCTTCCTGTGGGTGATTCACAAGGTTGACGATGCGGTGGGGGGTAAAGTGAACCACCGAGCAAGGGCTTCTTACCACAAATGTACGTCCTTTCGACCCTTGCGCCATGCCTCAGCATTGTGCCGGAATTCGCGCTCGCGCTTGCGTCGTTCAGAGTCGCGCTCTTGTCGAGCTTCCTCGTATTGGACATTTCCCAGCTCTCGCCGTCTTTTATCAAGCATGAGGATACCCAGCCACCAATGCTTCAACCTGTGTTTACGACGTTGACTTTCAGTGGGAGTGCAATGTTCGGTTTGTCATTGAAGCGTACCCATGCCAAGGCGAACGGCATCGAAAGTCATGATGCCCTAAAGGTGGATCACGCTTTTCATCGTGACCCCACGTTTTCCTTCTTTGAAGTGGGACACCACCCACAACGGCATCCCCTCTGTTGACGCTGTTACGGCGAGAATGCGGATGGGTAGCGTCCACCTCCGTAAACCTAGACTGAGGGACATTGCGAGCAACGGAGGTGTTCCTGCGTCGCCTG
>Ga0307508_10002009_pt1 | contig 22192 bp, 19 predicted proteins | sample 9_EM_MG_FD_203089 | JGI IMG/M metagenome (GOLD analysis project Ga0307508, IMG submission 203089) | Populus trichocarpa ectomycorrhiza microbial communities from riparian zone in the Pacific Northwest, United States - 9_EM | ecosystem: Host-associated > Plants > Roots > Unclassified | place...
CGCCTCGGCCTCGGCGGTGGTCGCCGACTCCCTTATGAGCAGCGGGAGTTCGACCCCTTCTTGTAGGTACTGACGCGGTCCGTCCGGGGTGTCCTCGATCCGTACGCGCAGCGCCTCCGTCTCGGCCACGACCTGCCGCAGAGCCGTCGCGAACAGTGCCGGGTCCAGCGGCCCTTCGATCTCCAGGCACTCGGCGGTGTTCTGGGCCGGGCTGAGCGGGTCGAGGGCCTGGGCGTACCACATGCCCGACTGGGCGGCCGTGAGGGGCAGGGGGGTGGTCATGCCGCCCCCAGCAGGGCCGCCCAGGCCTCGACGGCCGGTCGCTCGGCGAGGTCGGCGAAGTCCGCCTTGATGTCGTACTCGCGGCGCCAGCGTTCGAGGAGCGCCATGACGCGCACCGAGTCCAGGCCGTAGTCGACGAGGTTCTCGTCGACGGGGATGTCCGCGGCCTCCTCGCCCAGGCAGTCGGCGACGTCGGCGCGGATCCGATCCAGGGTGAGGGTCATCGGCCGGACTCCTTGAAGACCGTGTCGGTGGTGAGCACGGCCGCGCACCGGCCGGCGGCCCAGCGCAGGGCCATGTCGTGGTCCGCGCGCGAGAAGTCGGCGACGGCGTCGGCGACCACGAAGGCCTGGATGTCCCGCTGCCACGCGTCGGCCGCGGTCATCAGCACACCGATGTGGGCGTACACGCCGACGATCACCAACTGGTCGCGGTCGCCGAGCAGTTCGTCCAGTCCGGTGCGGACGAAGGCGCTGTACTTCCACTTGGTGAGCATCGTGTCGCCGGGCTCGGGAGCCACGGCCTCGGGCACGGCGAGGGCTTCGGGGGCGTCGGCGACGCCCGGCCCCCAGAAGTCGTATTGCAGACCCCGTTCCTCGGGTGTCTGCCCGCCCCGCTGGGCCGAGTGGACGACCGGCACACCGAGGCGACGGGCCTCCTTCAGCAGCCGGGAGGCGTTGTCGAGCATGCCGGTGAGGGGCTGTCGGCCGGCCGGGAAGGCGGACAGGAAGTGCTGCTGGAGGTCGTGGACGAGCAGCACGGCACGCGCCGGATCGACGGTCCAGGACACACGGTTCGCGGGCAGCTCGTCGGCGGCCGGGAGCGGATAGGAGGAGATGGCGGGAAGTGCCATGGGGGCAGGGGCCTTTCAGGACTGCTCGGCGGCGGACCGCAGCTGCTTCTTGCTGACCTTGCCGACGCCCGTCTGCGGGAAGGCGTCGACGAACTCGACGAGGTCGGGGACCTTGTAGGCGGCGATCCCGCGCTCGCGCACGAACCGTTTGACGGCGACCGCCTTCAGCGGCTCGGCGCCCTCGCGCAGGATCACGTAGGCGAGCGAGCGCTCCCCGAGGTACTCGTCGGGGACGGCGACCACGGACACGTCGTGCACCGACGGATGGGCCAGGATGACGTTCTCGACCTCCTCCGGGGCCACCTTCTCGCCGCCCCGGTTGATCTGGTCCTTGGCCCGCCCCTCCACCACGAGATGGCCGGTCCGGGTGCGCCGCACGATGTCGCCGGTGCGGTAGAAGCCGTCCTCGGTGAAGGCTTTCCGGTTGTGCTCGGGGGCCCGCCAGTACCCGCGGATCGTGTACGGCCCGCGGGTCAGCAGATGCCCGAACTCGCCGTCCGGGACGTCGTTCCCGGCGTCGTCGACGACGCGGATCTCGTCGTCCGACGAGATGGGCCGGCCCTGTGTGGTGACGACCGTCTCGAAGTCGTCGTCCAGACGGGTGTAGTTGACCAGCCCCTCGGCCATGCCGAACACCTGCATCAGCCGGCAGCCCAGCGCGGGCTCCAGTCGACGCGCCGCCTGCTCGCTGTACTTGGCGCCGCCGACGAGTATCAACTCCAGGCTGGAGAGGTCCTGTTCGGCCTGCGCGGCCGCGTCCGTCCACACCAGCGCCAGCGGCGGCACCAGCCCCGTCATGGTGATCCGCTCGCTCTCGATCAGCGGGAACGCCGTCCCCGGATCGGGCTTCGGACACAGCACCGACGTACCGCCCGCGTACAGCACGCCCAGCCAACCGGGCGAACTCATCGGGAAGTTGTGCGCGGCGGGAAGCGCCACGAGGAAACGGGTGTCCGCGTCGACCCCGCAGATCTCGTTGGAGCCCCACAGCGAGTACAGGTAGTCGTCGTGGGTCCGCGGGATCAGCTTCGGCACACCCGTCGTCCCGCCGGACAGCTGGAGGAAGGCCAGTTGATGCGGTTCCGGTCCTTCGAAGGACATGGCCGGCTCGCACGGCACCTCGTCCAGCGCGGTGTGCCCGCCCGGGTCGCCGACCACGAAGACGTGGCGCAGACTCGGCGTCTCCTTCCGGACCCGCGCGGCAAGGTCCCGGTAGTCGAAACCGCCGTACACATCCGGAATGACGTACGCGACGGCCTCGGTGAAGGAGCAGAAGTAGCCGATCTCCGTCTCGCGGTGCGCGGGCAGCGCGTACACCGGCAGTGCGCCGATCCGGAACAGCGCGAAGACCACCTCGAAGAACTCGCCGATGTTGGGGAGTTGGACGACCACACGGTCGCCCTTCCTGATCCCATGCGCGGTGAACCCGGCCGCGAGACGGTCGGCCCGTGTGTCCAACTCCCCGTAGGTCCAGGTGCGCCGCTCGGGCGCGGGGTCGACGAGGGCGATGCGGTCCGGATGGGCGGCGGCGCGCTCGCGCAGCACCCCGCCGAAGGTCTCGCCGCGCCAGTACCCGGCCGCGCGGTAGCGTTCCGCGAACTCCTCGGGCCAGGTGGGGAAGTCCGTCACAGCGAGGCTCCCACCGCGTGCAGGAACGTACGGAACTTCGCGGCCGTCTCGGCGGTCTCCGCCTCGGGCGTCGAAGCGGCCACCACACCGGCGCCCGCGAACAGCCGCAGCCCCCGGCCCTCGGCCTCGGCGCAGCGGATCGTCACGACCCACTCGCCGTCCCCGTCGGCGTCCTGCCAGCCCACCATGCCCGTGTACGGGCCGCGGTCGAAGGGCTCCGACGCGGCGATCACGGCCCGGGCCGCCTCGGTCGGGGTGCCGCACACCGCCGGAGTGGGATGCAGTGCGGCCGCCAGGTCCAGTGCAGTCGTCGCCGGGTCGGCGAGCTCGCCGGTGACGGTGGTGGACAGATGCCACATGGCCGCGGTGCGCACGAGCGTGGGCCGCTCCGGCACCTCAAGGCGGTCGCAGTACGGCGCCAGCGCCTCCCGTACGGCGGCCACGACCACGGCGTGCTCGTGGAGGTCCTTGGCGGACTCCAGGAGCGCGACCGCCCGGCGGACGTCCTCGGCGAGGTCGGCACTGCGGGGCGCCGAACCGGCCAGCGGGTTGGCGGTCAGGCGGTCGCCGCGCCGGGCGACCAGCAGTTCGGGGCTGGCGCCTATGAGGGTGCGGCCGGGGCCGCTCGGCACGGCGAACGTGTAGCCGTCCGGGTCCCGGCGGGCCAGGCGGCGCAGCATCGCGGGCAGATCGGGTTCGCGCCCGGACGTCAGCTCCAGGGTGCGGGCGAGGACGACCTTGTCGAACTCCCCGGCCCGCATCCGCGCGACGGCGGCCGCGACCGCCTCGCCGTAGTGCTCGGGGGCCGGGACCTCGCTGACCTGCCAGTCGGGCCGCAGACCGTCGTCCGGGACGGGCAGCGCCACGAGCGGGTCCTCACGCAGCGGCGGCGCCCAGTGCACCATGTCCGGCACCGCCAGCGCGGGCGGGGCGTCCGGGGCGAAGGGCAGCGAGCCCATGACGACCGGCGCGGGGGAGCCCGGGCGGCGCAGCGCGTCGAGCATCTCCCGCACCCGGTGGGTCAACGGGCCGGTGCCGTCGGGTACTTCGGCGGTGGTGCCGCGGCCCAGCAGGGTGCGGCGGGGGGTGGCGAGGAAGCGGTCCGTGGCGGGACGGTACGCGTCGAGGAGGGAGGTTGCCGCGCCGGGGGACACCAGTGGCTCGGCAGGAGCGTGCGCGGTGAGGGACATGGGTTTCTCCAGTGGGGGGAGAGCGAAGGAGCCGTCAGGCCCGGAGGGTGGCGCCGCCGTCGACGTACAGGTCGTGCATCGTGATGTGGCGGGCGCGGTCGGAGACCAGGAACACGACGGCGTCGGCGACGTCGCGGGGATCGGCGATACGGCCGAGGGGGATGCCCGTGCGATGGGCCGCGAGGTCTCCCTCGATGACGCCGCGGGCCGCCGTCTCGTCGTCGGCGCCGGAGGCCGCCCACAGGGCGCGCTGCATGTCGGTGAGGGTCGAGCCGGGGGAGACCGTGTTGCAGCGGACGCCCCGCGCGGCCACCTCCAGGCCCAGACACCGGGTGAACATGACGGCCGCGGCCTTCGAGGCGGCGTAGGCGGCCATGCCCGCACGGGGGACGCCGGCCGCGTTCGAGGCGACGGTGACGATGCTGCCGCGGCCCCGCCCGGCCATACGACGGGCAGCGGCGCGTGAGACATGGAAGACGCCGTCGGCGTTGACGGCGAACGTGGCCGCCCAGTCCTCGTCCTCGAGGTCCACGACGCTCGAACTCCGCAGGATCCCGGCCACGTTGACGGCGATGTCCAGCGGCCCCAGCGTGCGCTCGGCGTCGGCCACCAGGGCCTCCACGGCGTCGGCGTCGGTGACGTCCAGGGTGCGGGCGACGACCTGGCCGTCGTACTTGAGGGCGAGCGCCTTCACCCCGTCGGAGCCGAGGTCGGTGGCGAGCACCCGGGCGCCCTCCTCGACGAGCGCGGTCACCACGGCGGCGCCGATGCCCCGGCCCGCCCCCGTCACGAGGGCGAGCCGACCGGTCAGCGAGGTGGTCACGAGGTGAGGGCCTTCGTCACGTCGTCCAGGACGATCCGCGCGGCCAGCGGGCCGCCCGCGCTGTTCCACGCGGAGCCCTCGACGACCACGACATGCCCCTTCTTCTCGACGTTCAGCCTGCTGAAGTTGGGCACCTTCCGCGCTGCGGCATACGCCTTCTCGCCGTCGGCCCGGTCGCCGAGCGTGCCGAAGAAGAGCCAGTCGCCGTCGATCGTGGACAGCTTCTCCAGACTGACCGGCTCGCTGTGCCCGGTGCTCGCGCCCTGCTGGTCCGTGGGCCGGGTCAGGCCCAGCGCAGTGAGGGTGGAACCCACGTGCCCAACTCCCTTGCCGACCACGGAAGGTGCGCCGTCCTGCCAGCGGACGACACTGACGACCGCGCCGGCGTCGGCGCCCAGCTTCTTCTTGGTGGCGGCCACTCCCGTGTCGAAGTCGGTGAGGATCTTCGCGCCCTGCTCCTTCTCGTTCAGGGCGCTCGCGGTCGCGGTGAAGGCCTCCTTCCAGTCCGCGTTGAGCTTCGCGGTCACCACGGTCGGGGCGATCGCCTGCAACTTGGCGAGCTGCCTCTTGGCCCCGGTGGTCTCGTCGAGCAGGATCAGGTCGGGGCGCAGCGCCGCGAGCTTCTCCAGGTCCGCCTCCGCGACGGTGGCGACGACCTGCGCGTCCTTGGCCTTGGCGGCGAGGTAGGTCGACACACCCGTCTGGCCGCGGCCCGCGGTGGCGCCGACGGGCTGGATGCCGAGGGCGAGGGCGGCGTCGAGGGTGGGCTCGCTCAGCGTGACGACCTTCTTCGGGTCCGCCGGTACCTCCACCGTGCGGCCCTGCGCGTCGGTGATGCTCCGGGTGCTCGCCTCCTCGGCGGCGCCGGAGGCGGCGTTGCCGTCGTCACCGCAGCCGGCGAGGAGCAGTGCTCCCGTGACCATGGCGACGGACGTCAGGACCGCACGCCGGGAGAATCTTGCAGAGGACATGTACGTGAACTCCTTGAGGGAACAGAGAGGGGGGAGGAACAGAGAGAGGGAGGAACAGAGGGGGGAGGGAACGGTCTGCGAAGGTCGTCGTCAGCCGGTCGGACCGCCGAGCAGCCGGACCAGGCCGTCGGCCAGGGCACCGTGCCAACAGACGTAGTCGTGGCCGCCGTTGTACTCGTCGTAGGTGGCGTCATAACCCGCGGTGCGGAGCACCTGGTGGAGCATCCGGCTCTGGTCGACCATCGACCCCTCGTGCAGGCCGACGGCCAGATGGACCCGCACCGGCCGGGGCGTGGCCGCGGCATAGCGGCCGACCAGCCAAGGGGTGCCGTACGCCAGGGGCTTGGGCCCGTGCGAGGGCGGCAGGCCGGGCCGCCACCACAGGGAGGAGGACTGGGCGAGCACGTTGCCGAACCGGTCGGGCCTCGAGTACCCGGCGTGCAGGGCGGTTACGGCGCCCAGGCTCTCCCCGGCGACCACGGTCCGGCCGGGGTCCGTGGTCAGCGGCCACCGTCCGGCCGCCCAGGGCAGCAGTTCGTCCGCGAGGAAGGAAACGAACGGGTCCCGGCCGCCGAGTTCGCGCCAGCGGGTGTCCCGGTCCACGGCGTCCGGCGCCAGCACGGCCAGGGGCGGCAGCGCGCCGTCGGCGATCAGCGCGTCGAGGGTGCGGCCCAGACCCATCCGGCCGAGCCACATGTCGCCGTCGCACAGCACCGCCACCGGAAGCGACTTCGTCGCCGCCCGGTCATGACCCGGCGGCAGGTACACCCAGGTGTCGCGGTCCCCGCCGAGCGCGCGTGCGGCCACCCGGTAGCGCTCCACCCGGCCCGCCGGAACGTCGTCCCGGCAGTCGGCCCAGGGCTGGGCGGGGGCCTGTGGCAGGGCGAAGACCGAGCTGGGGAGCTGGTGCCAACGCGTGGGTACCGTCCGGTGGTTGAGCGGATCGGGCGCGGCGTGCGCGGACAGGGACCGCAGCCGCTGCTGGAGCAGGTGCTCGTCCGTGGGCGGCTGCTTGGCCGAGATGTCGGCGGCCATCCGGTAGGAGCCGCGGTGGTCGGCGCGCAGGCCGAGGCCCAGGTGCCAGACGTCGGTGCCGGGGATGTTCCTGAGCAGGGAACCGGCGAGGTGCTCGCGGTCGATGATGCGGTTGGCGAGCAGCAGCACCTGGCGGGTGGCGCGGTGACCGCGCCACAGGAACGTGACGGCACGGTGCCCGGGCGTACCCTCCAGCTCCTCCACGAGCGGGGTCCCCGACCGTTCCACCTCGCGCCAGAACGCGTCGGTCAGGGCCGCGCGCCCGGCCTCGTCGGCCTCGGCCAGCTGGGCCACCAGACGGGCCACGCGCGGGCCGGTGACACGGGTGGGACGGACGTCGGCCCGCTGGTCGGGTCGGGCCCGGCCGAGCCCCGGTGCGGGCAGCGCGGTCATCGCAACTCCCCATGTGTGCGGGCGAGTTCGGCCAGACGCTGGACGGTCTCGCCGGGACTCGGTGTCGAGGCCATCTCGCGTGCCACGTCCCGGGCCGCGGTGCGCAGGGAGCCGTCGGTCAGGAGACGGTCGACCAGGGCGGGCGTGAGGTCGTCCGTGCCGTCGGGCACCAGTCCGCAGCCACGTGCGCGCACCGCGGCGGCGTTGGCCGGCCGGTCCGCGCCCTCGCCGAGGACGATCTGCGGCAGCCCGGAGTCCAGGGCCGTCAGGGTGGTGCCGGAGCCGCCGTGGTGGATGACGGCGTCACTGTGGGCGAGCAGCAGATTCAGCGGGATCCAGTCCACGGGCCGTACGTTGTCCGGCAGTTGACCCAGGTCGGCGAGGTCGCCGCCGCCGAGGGCGAGGACGAACTCCGCGTCGGTCTCGCGGGCCGCGTCCACGACCCACTTCATCGGCGCCACGCCGTCGAGGACGGGACGCACCGTGCCGAGGGTGACGGCCACACGGGGGCGGTTACGGGGGCCCGGAAGCCAGTCGGGCAGCGTTCCGCCGCCGTTGTAGGGGACGTAGCGCATGAACCAGCGGCGGGATTCGGCCGTCACGCTCATGCTCGGCGGGGTGACGTCGAGCCAGGCGGCGACGGGGGCCGGGCCGTCGAGGCCGTGCCGGGCGTAGGTGGGTGCCAGGGCGTTGTTCATCATCCCGACGTGGGCAGAGGTATGGCCGAATCCCACCGCGTGCAGCACGGAGGGCACGCGGATGCGGGCGGCTGCCAGTTGCCCGGCAGTGCCGAGCGGGGTGTGGACGACGAGGTCGGGCCGCCAGTCCTCGGCGAGGGCGACCATGCGGTCGGCCATCTCGGCGCTGAAGAAGGAGAACCCGCCGCCCTTCGGCTGGGTGCCGCGCTCGCCCGGCGCGGGCGGTCTGCGGTCGCCGCGGTTCCTCTCCATCTCGGCGTAGAGCGCGTCCGGGTCGATCCCGGGAGCGCAGTCGACGGCGATGAGTCCGGCGCGCTCGGTGTGTCCCACGGCGGCTCCGCAGGTGGCGACCAGAACCTCGTGTCCCGCGGCTTTGAGGCCGTGCCCGAGCGGGATCAGGGGGTACAGCAGTCCGAAGAACGGTGGGCCGACAAGCAGGACGCGCATCTCTCCTCTTTCTCGTCGTGGGTGCTTGGGGCATGACCAGGGAATGTGTTGGCGATATCGTCAACAAGTGAGGTTAGGTTAGCCTAAGCTAAGCACATGTCCACTGGATCGTGCTTCCGTCCGGGAGGGATGCGACGGCTTCTCGCCGCCTGCCGTCACCACCCCGGACTTCTCACCGCCCTTGTCCTCGGATCGGTGCTCGGCACCGGCCTCGAAGCCTTCGGCCCCCTGCTCGCCGGCCTCGCCGTGAACGACGCCGTGGCCGGCCGGACCGGGCGGGCCGGCGAACTCGCCGCCCTGCTGTGCGCGCTGGCGGTCGTCCAGTTCGGCGCCGAGTTCACCCGCCGCTACGTCGCCGGAAAACTCGCCCTGGCCGTCCAACACGGGCTGCGCACAGCGGTGTTCGAGTCGATCCAGCGCTACGACGGAGTCCGCCAGGACGAGATGCGCACCGGCCAGGTCGTCTCCCGCGCCAACAGCGACCTCCAGCAGATCCAGATGATGCTCGGCATGCTGCCCGTCCCCATCGGCGTGAGCGCGCAGTTCGCGGTCGCCGTCGCGGCGATGCTGTGGCTGTCCGCGCCCCTGACCCTGGTCGCGCTCACCGTCGTACCGGCCCTCGCGTACACCGCGGCCCGCAGCCGCGTGAAGCTGGTGCCCGCGACCCGGGCCGGGCAGGCGCAGGCGGCGGACGTCGCCGAGCACGTCGAGGAGACCGTCACCGGCGTCCGCGTCGTCAAGGCCTTCGGCCAGGAGGACGCCGAGACCGACCGGATGGCCCGCGCCTGCCGCGCCCTGTTCGGCCGCCGCCTGCACGTCGCCCGCCTCCAGGCCTCGGCCACCGCCACCCTGTCCGCCCTGCCCGCCGCCGGACAGGTCGGCGTCCTCGCCCTCGGCGGCTGGCTCGCCCTGCGCGGCAGCATCGACGTCGGCACCTTCCTGGCCTTCGCCGGCTATCTGACCCTGCTCGCCGGCCCCGCCCGGCTGCTGGCCAACTTCACCGTCAACGCCCAGCAGGCCCGCGCCGCCTCCGACCGCGTCTTCGAACTGATCGACGCACGCCCCGACATCACCGACCACCCGCACGCCGAGGACCTGCCCGAGGGCCCGCCTTCGATCGAACTGCGCGAGGTCACCTTCGGCTACGCGCCCAGCGACCCGGTGCTCAGCGACGTGTCGCTGACCGTACGGCCGGGCGAGACCCTCGCGGTCGTCGGCCCTGCCGGCTCCGGCAAGTCCACCGTGTCCCTGCTGATCAGCCGCTTCTACGACCCACAGGCGGGCAGCGTCCTGATCGGCGGCACCGACCTGCGCACGCTGCGGCTCGCTTCCTTGCGGGCCGCCGTCGGCAGCGTCTTCGAGGACCCCTTCCTGTTCTCCTGCTCGCTGCGCGAGAACATCGCGCACGGCCGTCCCGACGCCACCGACGCCGAGGTGGAGGCCGCCGCCCGGGCCGCCGACGCACACGCGTTCATCAGCGCCCTGCCCGACGGCTACGCCACCGCGGCCGGGGAGCGGGGCATGCAGCTCTCCGGCGGTCAGCGCCAGCGCGTCGCCCTGGCCCGCGCCCTGCTCACCGACCCGCGCATCCTGGTCCTCGACGACGCCACCTCCGCCGTCGACCCGGCCACCGAGGCCGTCATCCAGAGCGCCCTGCGCCGGGCCGCCGCCGGGCGTACCACGATCGTCATCGCCCATCGGCGCTCCACGCTCGCCCTCGCCGACCGGATCGCCGTCCTCGACGGCGGCCGCCTCGTCGACTGCGGCACCGAGTCCGAACTCACCGAACGCTGCGCCCTGTTCCGCGAACTGCTGGCAGGGCCCAGCGGCAGCGTCGACGAACGCGTCACCGCCGCACCGGAGTTGGACGGCACCGACCCGGCACTGCCCGGCACGCCGGCCGTCGAGCGCGGCGTCACCCCGGAGCTCTGGCCCTGCCCGCCCGTCGAGAAGGCCGCGCAGGACGACGCCCCGGACGAGGAACCGGCCCTGGACGAGGAACCCGCCCTGGACGAGAAGGAGTTGCACACCCCCGCCGACGGCCTCACCCTGCGCCGACTGCTGCGCCCCGTACGCGGCCCGCTGCTGCTCGGCCTCGCCCTGCTCGCCGTCGACACCGCGGCCGGCACCGCGCTGCCCCTGTTGGTACGCCGTGGCCTCGACTCGGGCGTGACCGACGGCGACACCGGCGTCCTCACGCTGTGCGTGCTGCTCGGCGTCGCGGCGGTCGCGGTGAGCTGGGCCGCCCTGAACACCCAGACCCGCGTCACCCGCCGCGCCGGTGAACGCGTCCTGTACGGGCTGCGCGTGCGCACTTTCGCCGGACTCCAGCGCCTCGGCCTGGACTTCTACGAACGCGAGCGCGGCGGACAGGTCATGACCCGGATCGTCAACGACATCGACGCCCTGGCCGCCTTCCTCCAGAACGGCCTGCTCACCTCGGTCGCCTCGCTGGCCACCGTCACCGGCGCCGTCTGCGCGATGATCGCCATCCATCCACCGCTGGCCCTGGCCGCGCTCGCCCTGCTGCCCCTCGTGCTCGCCGCCACCGCCGTGTTCTGGCGGCTGTCGTCGGCGGCGTACGACGAGGCCCGCCGCCGGATCGGCGAGGTCAACGCCTCCCTCCAGGAGAACGTCAGCGGACTGCGCACCGCCCAGGCACACGGCCGCGAACAGGGAGCCGCCCGCGACTTCGACGAACTCTCCGCCGCGTACCGCACCGCCCGGCTGCGCGCCCAGCGCTACGCCTCCGTCTACTTCCCCAGCATCAACCTCGCCGCCGAACTCTCCCGCGCCCTGGTGCTGTTCATCGGCGCCCACCGGGTGGCCGACGGCCGGCTCTCACCGGGTGTCCTGGTCGCGTTCATGCTCTACCTGAGCATGTTCTTCGCCCCGATCCAGCAGCTCTCCCTCACCTTCGACAGCTACCAGCAGGCGTCGGTGGGCCTGCGCCGCGTCCTGGAACTGCTGCGCATACGCCCGTCCGTGACCGCCCCCACCGACCCGGCCCCGCTGCCCGACCGGCTGCGCGGTGCGATCGAGATCCGAAGCGTGGGTCTGACCTATCCCGGCGCCGACCGGCCCTTGCTGCACGACGTCGACCTGCGCATCGAACCGGGGGAGACCGTCGCCCTCGTCGGCACCACCGGCGCCGGCAAGTCCACCGTGGTGAAACTCCTCGCCCGCTTCCACGACCCCGACCGGGGCAGCGTCCTGGTCGACGGCACCGACATCCGCCGCTGGCCCGCCTCCGGCTACCGTCGGCTCCTCGGCTACGTCCCCCAGGAACCCCATCTGTTCAGCGGCGACATCGCCGGCAACATCCGCTACGGACGGCCCGCGGCGAGCGACGCCGAGGTGGAGGCCGCCGCGCGTGCGGTCGGCGCCCTCGACGCCGTGGCCGCCCAGCCGCACGGCTTCCGGCAGCCGGTCGGCGAAGGAGGCAGGGCCCTGTCCGCCGGACAGCGCCAGCTGATCGCCCTGGCCCGCGCCGAACTGGTCGACCCCGCCGTGCTGTTGCTCGACGAGGCCACCGCCGCCCTGGACGCGGCCACCGAGGACGCCGTCGCCCGCGCCGGGGAGCGTGCCGCCCGCCGCCGTACGACCGTCGTCGTCGCCCACCGTCTGTCCACCGCCGCCCGCGCCGACCGGATCGTCGTCCTCGACCACGGCCGCGTGGTCGAACAGGGCTCCCACGAAGGGCTGTTGGCGGCCGACGGCGCCTACGCGCGGCTGTGGCGGACCACGGACGCGGGCATCCCCGCACCGGCATCCGGAGCGACCTCACGATGAAGACTCTCGCTCGCGCGGAGGGTGCCGCCGTCGCTCCGGCACCGACCGGACCACCACGCACCCGCACCCCCCTGCGTACGGCGGGCCTGCTGCTCGGCGTGGCGCTGCTGGCCGCCGCCGTCGCCCTCTCCCTGGCCGTCGGCACCAAACAGATCCCGCTCGACCAGGTGTGGTCCGCGCTGCTGTCGCCCTCCGCCACCGAGAACGACGCGATCGTGCGCGACCTGCGACTGCCCCGCACCCTCATCGGCACCGCCGTCGGCGCGGCGCTCGGCCTCGCGGGCGGCGTGATGCAGACCCTGACCCGCAATCCCCTCGCGGATCCCGGACTGCTCGGCGTCAACGCGGGCGCCTCCGCGGCCGTCGTCACCGCGATCGCCGTACTGGGGATCACGTCGTTCACCGGCTACCTCTGGTTCGCCCTCGCCGGAGCGGCCCTCGCCGCCGTGGCCGTGAGCGCCCTCGGCGGCGGCCGGTACGCCACCCCCGTCCGCCTCGCGCTCGCCGGGACCGCCGTCAACGCCGCCCTGTTCGGCTACATCAACGGCCTCCAGCTGTGGAACCTCGCCACCCTGGACGCCATGCGCCACTGGTCGGTGGGCACCCTCGCCCAACGCGACGCAGGCCTGCTGTTCACCGTGCTGCCGCTGCTCGTGGCCGGTGCCCTGCTCGCCCTCGCGCTGGCCCGGCCGCTCGGCGCGATCGCCCTCGGCGACGACCACGCCCGGGCCCTGGGCACCCGGGTGCGGCTCACCCGGATCCTCGCCGTCGTCGCCGTCACGCTGCTGTGCGGGGCCGCCACCGCCGTATGCGGCCCGATCGGATTCGTCGGCCTGATGATCCCGCACGCGGCACGCGCGTTCTGCGGCCCCGACCCGCGCTGGCTGCTGCCCTACTGCGCGCTGTACGCCCCCGTGCTGCTGCTCGTCTCCGACGTGGTCGGACGGGTCGTGGTGCCGCCGTCGGAGATCGACGTGGGCACCGTCACCGCGTTCCTCGGCGGCCTGTTGTTCATCCACCTGGTGCGCCGGCGGAAGGTGACCCAGCTGTGAGCGTGATCGAGGGCTCGCCGCGGCACACGCTGGTGCGGCGGGGGCTGCTGCGCACGGGCCGCTGGTCGCTGCGGTACGAGCCGCGCGCCCTGCTGGTCTGCGCCGGTCTCGCCGTTCTGGCCGCCTGCGCCACGGTGCTGGCCGTCGGCACCGGGACCTACGCGCTGTCGCCGGTGGAGGTCCTGCGCACCTTCGCCGGTGACGGTCCGCCCGGCGCGGACTTCATCGTGCTCGACCTCCGGCTGCCGCGCGCCCTGGTCGCCCTGCTCGTCGGCTTCGGGATGGGCATGGCGGGCGCCGTGTTCCAGTCGCTGACCCGCAACCCGCTCGGCAGCCCGGACATCACCGGATTCGGCAACGGCGCCTCGGCGGGCGCCCTCGTCGCGATCATCCTCTTCGACGCGGGCGACGCGCAGACCGCCGTCGGCGCGGTGTGCGGCGGCCTCGCCACCGCGGCCGCCGTCTATCTCCTGGCGTGGAAACGGGGCGTGCACGGCTACCGGCTGGTCCTCGTCGGCATCGGCGCCTCGGCCGTGCTCGGCTCGGCGACCAGCTTCCTCTACGTGCGCGCCGACATCGGCAAGGCGGCGCAGGCGGCGAGCTGGATGATCGGCTCCCTCAACTCCCGGGACTGGGGCGACGTCCGCATCGCCGCCTTGGGCCTCGCGGTACTGGTGCCGGTGGTCCTGGCCTGTGCGCGCCGGCTGACCATGCTGGAGATGGGCGACGACACGGCCGCCGCGCTGGGCGTCCCGCCCGAACGCAGCCGCCTGGTGCTGCTCGCCACCGGCACCGGACTGACCGCGATGGCGGTCGCCGCGTCCGGCCCCATCCCGTTCGTCGCGATGGCCGCGCCCCAACTGGCCCACCGCATGACCCGCTCCGCCGGGCCGAACCTCCTGCCCGCCGCCTGGACCGGAGCCCTCCTGGTCTCCGCCGCCGACCTGGTCACCCAACGCGTCACCGGCTCCGCGCTGATGCCGGTCGGGGTACTGACCGGGGTGGCGGGCGGCGCCTACCTGGCGTGGCTGCTGCGGAGGGAGCGACGCGGCGGCAGGGTGTGAGCGACCTCGGTTCCTTCGGCCTCGACGAATGACCTCGTACATCGGCAGTACGCGCGCTAAACGTCCGCAGTAGATTACTTGAGTTACGCAACAAGATGGTAAAGTGGCCGTCATGTCCTCACAGCCGCTCCCCGACGTCCCCGCGTCCCCGGAAGTCATCGAGATCGAGCGGGCGCTCACCCGCATCACCTACCTGAGCACCCGTGCCCGGCAGCACGACCGACTGATGGCGATCGCCGAAGTGCCGCTGGACCGTGCCGCCGTGGCGCTGCTGCGGCAGGTCGCCGACACGGAGCCGATGCGTCCGGGGGAGCTGGCCAACCGGCTGGGGGTGGAGGCCTCCCATGTCACCCGCACCGTCCAGCAGCTCCAGAAGTCGGGCTACGTCACCCGGGTCCCCGACCCCGACGACCGGCGCGCCCAGCGGATCCAGCTCACCGAGACCGGTCAGCAGGCCATAGACCGCATCCGTGACGTCGGTGCCCGCGGAATGCAGCTGGCCCTGTCCGACTGGTCGCCCGAGGAGCTGCGCCAGCTCGCCGGCCTCTTCCACCGCATGGTCGACGACTTCCTCTCCCACTCCATCGAGGACGACAGCGAGGAGTCGACGCCGGCCGGCACCGCACAGGGCCGGGCCGGCGGCCGCTGACGGCACGCCGGCTCACCCCGCCGTCACACGGGGCTGCGGGACGGCGGCGGGCTCGCGCAGTCCCCGCAGCAGCAGGCCGCCCAGTGCGGGCAGGGCCACCAGCGGCACGAGCGCGGTCCGCAGCGACGTGGCGTCGGCCAGCGCCCCCAGCGCCGGGGCGGCCAGCCCGCCGACGCTCACCGTCAGACCCAGCGTGACCCCGCTCGCCGTGCCCACCCGCCGGGGCAGGTAGTCCTGACCGAGGGTGACGTGCAGGGAGAAGGGCACGTACAGACCCGCCGAGGCCAGGGCGACGAAGAGATACACCGCGGGCCCGGGGGCGAGCACCACCCCGGCCACGGCGAGCACGGTCAGCGCGTACGCCCACCGCACCACCGCGAGGCGCCCGTACCGGTCGGCGAGCCGGCCCCCGGTGACCGTCCCCACGGCACCGCCCGCGTACAGCACACACAGCGCCGCCGTACCGGCCACGTCCCCGCCGCCGACGCGCTCACGGACGTACAACGAGACGAACGCGCTCAGCCCGACGAACACCACCGACCGGCAGACCACCGCGCCCGAGAGCCGCAGGAACGACGGCCAGTCGTCGCGTCCGGAGCCCTCGACGGTCGGCCCCGCTTTCGCGCGCATCCGGGACGCGCGTACCGCGGCCGCGCACAGGGCCGCGCCCGCCACGGCCGGAACGGCCAGCAGGGGAGTGGCGTCCAGCCCGCCCGTGGCGATCACGGCGGCGACCAGCAGCGGGGCGAGGGCGAAGCCGACGTTGCCGCCGAGTGCGAACCACCCCATGGCCCGGTTGCCGGCGGGTGCGACGGCCCGTGCGGCCCGGGCGGCCTCCGGATGGTAGGCCGCGACCCCGATCCCGGACACGGCGACGGCCGCCAGGGTGAGCGGATAGGAGCCGAGGACCCCGCTCAGCGCGACACCGGCACCGGCGGTGAGTGCGCTCAGCGGCAGCAGCCACGGCATCGCCCACCGGTCGGTGAGCGCGCCGAACAACGGCTGGACCACCGACGACAGCAGCGACGCGGCCAGCACGATGCCCGACGCGGCGGCATAGGAATAGGCACGCTCGGCGACGAAGAACGGCACCAGGGCGGCCACGGCCCCCTGGTACACGTCGACGCAGGCGTGCCCCAGGGACATCAGCGTGAGAGAACGGTTCTTGGACACGGGACGAGCCTCGCGCGGGCACCCCCTGGCCCGCTTTCGATAATCTGCCCAGTGATGTCGAACATCCGCCACACGCCCGCGGCGCCCACCCGGGCCCAGCCCCTGGCCGCCGGCGACCGCATCGACGCCCACCGGCACGACGACCACCAGATCGTCTACGCCGGCTCCGGCGTGCTCGCGGTCACCACCGACGCCGGCACCTGGTTCGCGCCCGGCACCCGCGCCATCTGGGTCCCCGCCGGCACCGTCCACGCCCACCGCGCCCACGGCCGGCTCACCCTGCACCTGCTCGGCCTGCCCGCCGACGACAACCCGCTCGGCCTGGACGCCCCGACCGTCCTCGCCGTCGGCCCGCTCCTGCGCGAGCTGATCCTCGCCTACACCCGCGACCCCGACGAGGACAGCCCCGAACGCCACCGCCTGCTCGCCGTACTCCGCGACCAGCTGCGCGCCTCACCCCAGCAACCCCTGCGACTGCCCGCCCCCACCGATCCCCGCCTGGCCGCGGTCTGCGCACGCGTCCACGCCGACCCCGCCGACCCGCGCACCCTGGCCGCCCTCGGCGCCGCCACCGGAGCCTCGGAGCGCACCCTCAGCCGGCTCTTCCGCGCCGAGTTCGGCATGACCTTCCCGCAGTGGCGCACCCAGTCCCGCCTCTTCCACGCCCTGCGCATGCTGGCCGACGACGTCCCCGTCACGACCGTCGCCCACCGCTGCGGCTGGTCCTCCGCCAGCGCCTTCATCGACGTCTTCCGCCGTTCCTTCGGCTACACCCCGGGCGCCCACAACCGCCGTTCCCCGTACGGCCCTCACGGCGCGGGCAGGCCCCTGTAGGACCTGTGTGTACCGTCCAGTAATGTGCGCGGCAGCCCCCCGAAGGAGGAACCGTGCCACGGTCCCCACGATCGCCCCTACTGCTCGCCGGCCTGCTGGCCACCGCGGGCGTCGCCCACTTCGCCTCACCGCGTTCCTTCGACGCGACCATCCCGAAGGCGCTGCCCGGCAAGCCGCGGACCTGGACCTACGCCAGCGGCGTCGTGGAGCTCGCGCTCGCCGCCGGTGTGGCGCTGCCGCGGACCAGGCGGACGGCCGCGCTGGCCACCGCCGCCTTCTTCGTCGGGGTGTTCCCCGCCAACGTCCAGATGGCCGTCGACTGGCGCCACCGGCCCGCGCCGCAGAAGGCGGCGGCCATCGGACGGCTGCCGCTGCAGATCCCGCTCGTGCTGTGGGCACGCAGCGTCGCGAAGAACGGGAAGGGCCAGGCATGAGCAAGGCGATAGAGACCGGCGACACCATCGAGGACTTCGAGCTCCCGGACGAGACGGGCACCGCCCGCCGGCTGTCCGAACTGCTCGCCGACGGCCCGATCGTGCTCTTCTTCTACCCGGCCGCCCTCACCGCCGGCTGCACCGCGGAGGCCTGCCACTTCCGCGACCTCGCCGCCGAGTTCGCCGCCGTCGGCGCCCGGCCCGTGGGCATCAGCGGCGACACCGTCGAGCGCCAGCAGGAGTTCGCCGGACGCCACACCCTCGGCATGCCCCTGCTGTCCGACGTCGACGGCGCCATACGCGAGCTGTTCGGCGTCAAGCGCGGCTTCTCCCTCGCCCCCACCAAGCGGGTCACCTTCGTCATCGCCGAGGACCGCACGGTCCTGGAGGTCGTCCGCAGCGAACTGCGCATGAACACCCACGCCGACCGGGCCCTCGACGCCCTGCGCGCACACCGCAAGTGACGGGCGGGGCCCGGTTGCTCCATTTCGGTTGATGCGGTCCGACAAAGGGACCATCCTGGACGATATGGAGCACGTCTCCGCTACGGCGACCACCGATGCCTCGGGCAGGGTGACGGGGTGGAGCGAGGGCGCCCGCCGGCTGACGGGACACACGGCCGAGGAGGTCGTGGGGCGGGCCGCACGGGAGCTGCTCGCCGAGGACCCGCCGGGACCGGCCGTGGCACTGCTGAAGGGGACCGTCGTACTGCGCCACCGCGACGGTTCCCCTCTCACGCTCGTCCTGGACGCGTGCCCTCTCCTGGGCGGCGACGGCACCCCGGCCGGATACGTGATCACCGCCCGGCGCCCCGCCGCCACCGAACCGACGCTGGCCGGACAGGCCTTCCAGCAGGCCTCCCTGTCCATGTCGGTCTTCGACCCCCGTCAGAACTATCTGCGCCTCAACGACGCGGCCTGCCGGGTGATGGGGGTGCCCGAGGAGGCGCTGCTCGGCCGGTACTTCCCGGACACCGTCGAGGACGCCGAGCACAGCCGGGGCTTCCTGGCCCATCTGCGCCAGGTGGCCGAGACGGGCATGCCGGTCCGCTACCACAGCTTCACGGGCGCCCCCTCCAGCAACCGGGAACACGCCTGGAGCTTCGAGATGTGGCCCGTGCGCGACGACTCCGGGGAGCTGACCGGCGTCGCCCTCGCGGGGTTCGACAGCAGCGAGCAGCACTGGGCCCGGCAGCGGCTGGCCCTGCTGAACGAGGCCTCGGCCAGCATCGGCTCCACCCTGGACGTGGTGCGCACCGCCGAGGAACTCGTCGAACTCCTCGTGCCGCGCTACGCCGACTTCGCCAGCGTGGACCTGCTCGACTGGGTCCTCGGCGTGGACGAGCCGCCGACGGTCCTGGAGGGCGACGTCGTCCTGCGCCGCGTCGCCCACGGCTCCGCCCACGAGGGCACCCCGGAGGCCGCGGTCCACCTGGCCGAGACGGATGTCTACCCGGCCTTCTCCCCGCCCGCACGGGCACTGCGGCAGGGCCGGGCCGCCGTCAGCCAGGCCGGCGAGCCCGACTTCATGCGCTGGGTCGCCGAACGCAACGCCCGCGCCCCCGCCGGCCGCTCCTACCGCAAGGGCGTCCACTCCATGCTCGCGGTGCCGCTCAAGGCCCGCGGCACCACCCTCGGCGTCGTGGTCGCCGTCCGGATCACCCACCCCGACGACTACGGCGACGACGACACCGTCCTCGGCGAGGAACTCGCGAGCCGGGCCGCCGTCTGCATCGACAACGCCCGCCGCTTCGCCCGCGAGCGCACCACCGCCCTCGCCCTCCAGAACAGCCTCCTGCCGCGCGGGCTGCCCGGACAGGCGGTCGTCGAGGTCGCCCACCGCTATCTGCCCTGCGGCTCGCTGGCCGGCATCGGCGGCGACTGGTTCGACGTCATCCCGCTCTCCGGCAGCCGCGTCGCCCTCGTCGTCGGCGACGTCGTGGGCCACGGCATCGCGTCCTCGGCGACCATGGGCCGCCTGTGCACCGCCGTCCGCACCCTCGCCGACGTCGACCTGCCGCCCGACGAACTCCTCACCCACCTCGACGACCTGGTCACCCACCTCGCCTCCGACGACCGCGACGACGAGGTCGCCGAGCTCGGCGCCACCTGCCTCTACGCCGTCTACGACCCCGTCTCGCGCCGCCTCAGCGCGGCCGCCGCCGGTCATCCGCCGCCCGCCGTCGTCCTGCCGGACGGCACAGCGCGGCTCCTCGACCTGACCGCGGGACCCCCGCTCGGCGTCGGCGGCCTGCCCTTCGAGGCGACGGAGATCGAACTGCCCGAGGGAGCCGTCGTCGCCCTCTACACCGACGGCCTCATCGAGGACCGGGACCGCGACGTCGACCACGCCACCGACGAACTGTGCCGCGCCCTCACCGCCAGGACCGACACCCTCGACGACCTGTGCGACACCGTCCTGAAGGCCGTACTCCCGGAGGAGCCCGGCGACGACGTGGCCCTGCTGCTGGCCCGCACCCGGGCCCTCGGCGCCGACCGGGTCGCCACCTGGGACGTCGAGCCCGACCCCGCGCGGGTGGCCGCCACCCGGCAGGCCGCGACCGCACAACTGGCCCTGTGGGGACTGGAGGAGGCCTCCTTCGTCACCGAACTCGTCGTCAGCGAACTGGTCACCAACGCCATCCGGTACGGCGAACCGCCCATCCAGCTACGGCTGATCCGCGACCGCACCCTCATCTGCGAGGTCTCCGACGGCAGTTCCACCTCACCGCACCTGCGGCGCGCCCACGCCTTCGACGAGGGCGGCCGCGGGCTGCTGCTGGTCGCCCAGCTCACCCAGCGCTGGGGGAGCAGGCAGACCGGCAGCGGCAAGACGATCTGGGCCGAGCAGTCGCTGGAGCCCCCGTCGCTCTGAGCGCCGAGGTCACTGGAACGAGCAGCCGGGGTTCGGCACGTCCTCCGAGTACGGCGAGCCGTGCGGCAGCACGTACAGCACCTCCAGGATCAGCGTGGTGTCCCCCTCGTTCCGGCCGAGGTGGACGTCGCTCGGCCCGCCCGGCTCCCGCACGACCGTGCCCTGCGGATAGACGCCGTCACTGGCGCAGTCGGCGTGGTAGTGGCTGAGGGTGCCCTGCTTGACGTACCCGTAGACGGGGCCGTCGTGGTAGTGCCAGCCGGTCGCCTGGCCCGGCGGGACGGTGATCTCCCTGAGGACGTAGTCGGTGTCGCCCACGGTCTTCTGGGCGATCAGCGTGCCGACCACTCCGGGGCCGGGCGGGGTCGCCTGTGCGGTGCCGCCGGCGAGAACGGTGGCGGTGACGACCGCGCCGGTCAGTGCGGTGCGGAGCGCGATGCGCATACGGGAGGCCTCCTGGCTCGGGTGCGCGAGCGACGACGTGTCGCAGCGGACGTGTCGGTGAGCGTCGCTGTGAACATAGAGGCACAGAAGGCCAGTTGGGGCGAAAACCCGCGGATCTTCCGGCTCAGAACTCCTCGTGCACCTCCGGGTCACCGCCCAGACGCCGGTGGGCGCGATCGGAGACCGCCGCGAGCTCGGCCTCGGTCAGCTCGAAGGCGAAGACGTCGAGGTTCGCGCGCTGCCGCTCGGGGTTGCCGGACTTCGGGATCGGCAGGGCCCCGAGCTGGAGGTGCCAGCGCAGGAGCACCTGGCCGGGAGTGACACCGTGCGCCTCGGCGACGCCTGCCACGGCCGGGTCGTCCAGGAGCTCCGAGCCCCGGCCCAGCGGGCTCCAGCTCTCGGTGACGATGCCCTTGTCGGCGTGGAGGGCGCGCAACTCGTCCTGCGGGAACAGGGGGTGCAGCTCGATCTGGTTGACGGAGGGCGGGACGCCGGTCTCCTTCTCCAGCCGCTCGATGTGCCGGCCCGTGAAGTTGGAGACCCCGATCGACCGCACCAGACCGTCCTCACGGAGCTTGATCATGGCCTTCCACGAGTCGACGTACTTGTCGACGCGGGGGAGCGGCCAGTGGATCAGATACAGGTCCACGTACTCCAGGCCGAGGCGGGCGCGGGACTCCTCGAAGGAGGCCAGGGTCTCCTCGTAGCCGTGATGCCGCCCGGGGAGCTTCGTCGTCACGACGATCTCCCCGCGCGGGACACCGCCGCCGGCCACGCCACGGCCGACACCGGTCTCGTTCCGGTAGTTCGTCGCCGTGTCGAGGAGCCGGTAGCCGCTCTCCAGGGCGGTACCCACCGCCCGCTCCGCCTCGGCGTCGTCCATGGGCCAGGTGCCGAGACCGAGGGCGGGGATCGTCGTTCCGTCGTTGAGCGTGTGCGTGGGGATGCTCATCACTACCGGCCTTCCCTTGACTGTGTCGTCCCCCCACCCTCACGGATAGGGTGGGCGGTGATCAACCGGACGGGCGGGACGAGGGCAGCGGACGGCATGGGCGGTACCGAGGAGAAGCGGGCGGCGGGTACCGGGCGTCCCACGTCACGCGACGTCGCCCGGCTCGCCGGTGTGTCGCACACCGCGGTCTCCTTCGTGTTCAACGGCCGCGCCGAGGGCAACCTCTCGCCCGCCACCCAGGAACGCATCCGCCAGGCCGCCGCCCAGCTCGGCTACCGGCCCAACCCCGTCGCCCGCGGCCTGCGCCGCAGCCGTACGGCCGTGATCGGCCTGGTCACCGACGAGATCGCCTCCTCGCCCTTCGCGGGCCGGCTGCTGCGCGGCGCCATGGAGACGGCCTGGGACAGCGACCACCTCGTCCTCACCGTCGACTCCGGCGGCGACCGTGCCAAGGAGGACGCGGCCGTCGCCGAGCTCCTCGACCGGCGCGTCGACGGCATCATCTACGCGGCCATGTCCCTGCGCCGCGTCCGCGTCCCCGAGGGCCTGCACCGCACCCACTCCGTCCTCGCCAACTGCCTGCCCGACGACGACTCCCTGCCG
>Ga0307508_10002010_pt1 | contig 22179 bp, 15 predicted proteins | sample 9_EM_MG_FD_203089 | JGI IMG/M metagenome (GOLD analysis project Ga0307508, IMG submission 203089) | Populus trichocarpa ectomycorrhiza microbial communities from riparian zone in the Pacific Northwest, United States - 9_EM | ecosystem: Host-associated > Plants > Roots > Unclassified | place...
TCAATGTTTGTACTACCCCAAACCCCCCCCCCCCCCCCCCCCCCCCCCCCCCAGCGAGTGTTTGTGCTGGTTGTATATTGTGGCCGAATAGACGGTGGTGGTACAGATAGGTTTTTTGCAGTGAACCGTCCGAGCACATGTATTTATGTACACACCTGTGCAGAAGGGAGATCCGCGAGACCACCCCAACTACGCCGATCGAGTGATCCGGATGATACGATGTGAACATCTGTCCCAGCGGAGTGGATGAACAACAACCGTAGCCATTGAGTTGTATACACACACACACACACACTATATACCTTCACAAAAAAAAAAAAAAAAAGGAAAACAAATGACGGATGGCCAACCGCTGACCCAGGCGGATGGGCGAGATCCTGTTGATGTATTCCGTCTGCAGTGGAAACCTCAACTATAACTATGTAGTACGGACTATCTTCGACGACCAGCACACGCGTCCGTATTGCTCTCGATCCCCCCCCCCCCCCCGCGGTGGGAAGAATCGGGCGGGATGCGGGATGCGGTGTTGAGGGCTGGAGTTGGACGTTTGCCCCTCGGTCGTTTTTTTTTCTTTTTGTTTTGTCATTGTTCGCGCGAAATATTGAATATACTCTATACACACCCGCGCACAGTCCGTTTCCGTCCACTGCCACTGTCCCCTTACGGCACGGTGTGGCTCTCTCCCCCTGCCCTCCGCCTTGGCCTGGCCTGGCCTGGCCAAAAGAATAAGAAATGCACTCACTCCCCCCCCCGTAGATAGTTACTTCGAGTGATCATGTGCCCGAACGTAAGTATGTGGATATCGCTCGCGCGCCAGTCTCGGTCGTCACCGCTGAAGCGATTTTCGATTTTCAATTTTCCGCGAAAGTATAGTATAGCCATGCAGGTAGGTAAGTGTGTATCCGTCTCTAACCAACATCGCCCGTCCACGCCGGGTATCACTCGCATCTGCTCAGTACAGAGTATTAACGCCCCGCTCGCCGAGCACGCCGCCCACCCTTTCCGCTTCCATCCTCTTCCTGTGCACCAGGATCGCCAGTGGAACATCCTCGTCGTCCTCCTCAACCTCCTCGTCGACACCGTAGTCCGCCAGCCTCTCGCCATCCTCGTTCCTCCAGCCGTCACTCTCCTCCTCCTCGCCGTCGTCGTCCGCGACCACGATGCTATCGCCGATCGGCGCGAGACTCTCAATGCTCATTATTCCGTGGTTAGGGATGCGCGCCGGGGGCGCCTTGACCGGGCCTCGTTCCCAGCGCTTCAGGTCGTGTGCCTGGCGTCGCCGGAAGGCGCCGACATCGAGCTCGCCCGGGTCCTGCAGGATGCTCACGACGCCGCTCCTCTCGAGCGCGTGCTGCTGGTGCTGCTGCGTCTCGGGGTCCTTCGGCGGCCAGACGAGATCGGGACTCTCGAAGCCGTTGACCTCCCACTCGAGCCCGGCGACCAATCCGCCGCTGACGCCGGGCACGGCCACTCGCGCGCCGACCCGGGGCGAGCGCGCGAACGGGTTCAGCCACAGCGGCAGGAAGAACTGGTACCCGAACGCGGCGACGAGGTTCTCCCAGATGCCCACGTCGTACGGGTACACCTGCTTCCGCGCGTTGCCGCGGCGGACGTCCGCCGAGTGCCGGCTGGACTGCCACGTCTCGATCGTCGTGTAGCCCGTCGCCGTCTGCTGGAGCGTCCTGAGGGAAAGCGCGAGCAGCGCGACCCACAGCGGGACGGCGACGAGCAGCAGCACGACGAGCAGCAGCAGCTGGCCGGTCGAGTGCGGGGAATAGTACGCCGGCAAGGCACGCGCGACCCACACGGCGTAGGCGCGCGCGAGCAGCGCGAGGAGGAGGTAGAAGGTCGTGCTGGTGGCGAAGAACAGGAAGCGGAGGAAGTGCGGAGTGTTGCGGTAGCCGATGCAGGACGCCGTCCAGGGGCAATGGTGGTCCATTTTCAGGATGCAACTGTGTGGTGTGCGCGCTCGCCATCATCAGCCAACCTCCCGCCCCCTCCCTGCAGCGTTGGAAGTGATTTACCGGCCGCACGTCTTGCAGTGATGTGTCCTCGCGGGCTTGTATCTCTCGCATCGTTTACACCACCGAGCGTGCGTCGCGACCAGACGTCGCTGTTCCGCGCGCCCGCGGCCGTCCTCGGCGTCCGCAACGACGGGCGGGACCCAGCCAGCCGGCGGCGAGCCCGGATCGGTGAAGATCGCACGCGCGTAGGTGATCCAGATGCATGCTACCGCAGCGTTGAAGAGGATGTGTTGGTTTCGCGTCCAGTGCGGCGACAGCAGGTAGATCTGGGACGGGTACGCAAGGACCGCGGTCAAGAGGACGACGGCGGTGACGGCGAGGTGGGACAGCTTTGGGTCGAGCATTGCATCGTCGGCGCAGCTGTGGACGCGAGAGCTGAGAGCTGACCAGGCAACTAGTGACGTGGCGCCAAGAAGCAACTGGAGTCACGGGACTGGCCGGCGCACGTGTGGCAAGGCGGCCATAGGATCTTCCTGAGATATCTATAGAATACATAGTGGCCCAATTGGATTCAACTCAAAGATGCAAATGCATAACGCAAGCCCCCCTCCCCCCGCAACACAGCGCAGTTGCAAGACCAGCATCGCTAAAATCTATCAACACTTCCCGCGGTACACTCAGGAAACCAAAACTCCCCGAGAAGGGACGATCGACAACGGTACGGAACAGAATCGATATATATGTATACGTAATGTAGCACGCGGTGCCCAGAAATTCAAAAAGCGGGAGAATATCAAATCTAAGCAAACTCTACCAATCATCCTCATCTTCTTCCTTCGACATGGCCTCCTGCCGTTTCTTCAACTGCACGTTCGTCAGTAACCAGTCTCATCTTTCTAGGAGAACGAATCGACTTACCGCCTCGGCCAACCCGCCTGCGAAGCTGTCTCCGCTCGTACTCGCTCCTGAACTGCCGGCAGCGCTGTTCCGGTCTGGCGTTCCGGCAACACCGGGCCGCTTCGGCGGCGCTGGGGGCTTATTGGGTCTTTTGGGCGGCGGCGGCGCAGCCTTCTTTGGGAGCGGGGCTACTTCCTCCAGATACGCGCTTGGTGCCCACCCCTGCACGTTGGTGTCGAGCCGTTTGACCAGCCACCAGCCGTTGTCCTCCTTCCGAAGGAGCCCAACGACATCACCGGCGGTCACCGACAGCTCTTGGCTGGTGGAACCGGCGAAGTCGAATTTAGCTTTGCACATTGGGTCCGCTGAGGGCGGGGGAGCCTCGACAGGCGGAGGGGGAGGCGGTGGTGGCGGCCGCACCGAGGCTGCCGATGGTGTCCGTGCGTGGGATGCTGCTGCTGCCGTGACCGCCGGCGCAACGGGTCTCCGAACGGGCGTCTGAGACGCCGCCGGTGCTGGGCGGCCAGCGACACTGGCGGTTCGTTGCGGGACAGCACGAGGTTGTGGGACTGGCCTCTGTTCCTGTGGCAGTGGCCGTGCAGCGGCAGGCCGACTGTTCCCCGCTCCACCCTTTGGCCCACCCGGCCGCAGTAGCTTGCCGGTGGTAATCGGCTTCGCTGGCTGTTGCTTCCCCTTCGGTGTGGGTTTGCTGGTAGAGTTCGGCGGTTCACCGGGTCCGACGTGAATGGTCGAAGACTTGTAGAGGTCGTCTCGGGGGACCGCGGGATCTTTCATCGACTTGACGACCACCCTCTTGCCCGGCTTCTTCGAGTACTCAATCGTGGGACCGATCCGGATTTCAATACCAGCTTTGAGAGTGATGTTCAGATGGGTGACGAGCTCGGTTTTGAACACACAAGAGATCAGAGGATCCGGCGCCTGAGGAGATCCGATCCCCAAACAAAACCAATCGTCGCGGAGGTTTGTCATGCCGATGTACTTGATAGCGCCCATGGGGATATTGTGCTCCGCGGTGATGGACAGTTGGCCATTAATCACGGCTTGAGAGATGACGTAGAAAGCGCGGTTCGTCAGGATGAGCACCCGAGGACTCGGCTTGCTGCTGCGACCCAATTTCGAAACGAGAAGCTCGCCCCTGCAGCTGAAGACCACATTCTCGGCCGCGCTGATACCGGTAGTGTTCTTGAGCATCTCGCCCGGCCCGCCCCTATTACCAGCCCCAAGATAATCTCCCATGAACCGCCGGCTTCCCAAGAGACTCATGCGTCTCCGCTCCTTCTTGCCGCTCAACTGCCTGTGTCCCTGGTCCCGCAGCTTCAAGAATTCTTCTCCGCCGCGCTTCTTCCTCCATGCCCGTTGGATTCTGGAGGCGCACTCGGCACGGTACCGGAGGTAGTTCCTCCACGCGCGCTGAATACGGATAGCCATGTTGTGCCAGTATCGATCTCTCATGGTCTCGAGTGCAAACAGTGTCTCGGGGGTCTTGATGAACGCCTTGGTGACACCCATCTGCCATTCATCCTTCGGGATACTGGTATCCTTCAGAATCTGCAAGACACCAGACTTGACATCCCCGGTCCAGGTGAAATCTCCAGCATAGCTGGTTTTGGGCGAGAGCAGATAGAAACGTTCAATGAACTTCTCGAATGACTGCCTGTAGGCGAATCCGGCACGACGGATGCGCACGTTCTCTTGAAGTCCGAGGTACTTGATTTGATGCAGGACTGCCGGAACGTCGTATTCGGTGGGACTCTTGTTCTGGTTCGGTTTGATGGTACGGATGTACGACGGCTGCGCCTTCATGAGCGTCTGCACGAGGTCATTGGCGGAAACCTTGATCTTGTCACCGGCTGTCGGCGGTCGTCGCTTGTTGTCCTTGTCGATCTGTTGCGGGAAGAGGGTCTTGATGAAAGTGTTTGAGCTTGCTGCTACAAGCTCGAGGATATCCTTGAGCAACTGATCCTTATTCTTCTCCGTCATGCCCGGAACGCTGTAGTGCACGTCGCCGGCATAGTGTTTGATCACGAACTGACCGGACCGATTCTCGAAGTGCTTGTGGTCTCCGAGCCTGTTCAGCCCTTGGACGAACGATGAGTCGGCGGCCGACGGATCCGCATGGGCCGTGGCGCAGGCGTCGTTCAGCGCAGCAAGGACACCCGGGGGTCGCTTTTCTTCGATCAGGTCGCACACGACTTTGTTGTCGAAGTACTTGATCGGCGTCCATTTGATCTGCTCCCGCTCGTACTCCTCCTGTTCGGTCCTGAGGGTGAGCTGGATGAAGATCTGCTGGAGCTTCTCATTGACGTAGTTGATGCAAAGCTGCTCGAATGAATTGGTGTCGAAAATCTCGAATCCGTAGATATCCAGGATTCCAATCGAGTTCGCCACGACCCCGCCCTGCGTTTGCATGGCCAGATTCACGCGGTCGACGATCCACTCGAATAGATTGTTGTAGATGGCCTTGGCGAGCGCGTCGCGGACAGAACTCGCTTGTGCCGGATTCAGCGGCACCTCGTAGACACTTCCCCTCCGCCCGCCGCGACTCGTCTCCATGATCCGCAGGGTGAGCGCCTTGTTCACGGCCGCGCCGTCGACCTCGAGCAGATACGCGACAAAGTCGGTGACCGACGAGTCGACGATCGCACCATTGCCGCTGTCGTCCTCCGCGAACTGGATGTTCCCCAGCCACAGGATGGAGGACAGCATCCGGAAGATCTGGTCCTGCTCTTGTTGCGACAGCCCGATGATTTGCATCGCCTGCAGCGTCTCTTGGAAGTCTGCCATGTCGTCGATCCCCGGCACCTGCATACACCCGGACTTGGAGGTGTAGACGTACGACTCGGGTCCCTGGATGCCAAACAGTTCTGCCGGTGCGTCAGTGGCCTATCACACCCGGAGAACATCGCTTTTCCAACCAACCTCGGTGCTGTTGGCTAGCAGCCTTTGCGAACTGGTAGAAGATGTGGAAATTCCTCTCGTCCCGAATCTGCCCCACAACCCTATTCTTCTCCAGCAGGTAATTGGTGATGTTGGCACCGACGGGCTCTCCCTGCGAGTTGAACTGGATCTCGAGGTACTTTCCGTGCCGACTCGAATTGTTGTTCCTGAGCGTCTTCGCGCATCCGAAGGATTCCAGCAGCGGATTGGTCGCGAGAACCATGTCCTTGATCTGCTGGATCGTCGACGACGACGTTGACGATGCCGCCGCGATGTACTGCATTATCCGCTTCGCCGCCTCGGTCTTTCCGGCTCCGGACTCACCACTGCCACTCGTCAACATCCCAGGAGCGCGCGGCCGCAAAAGGGGCCGACGTACCTGATGATGATGCACTGATTCTCCTTGTAGCCGTTCATGTTGTAGTAAGCGCTCTCGGCGACCGCGAAAACATGCGGCGGCATCTCCAGCCGGTTCTTCCCGCGATAGCTCACCAGGACCTCATCGGTATAGATCCCCAGATCGCGGAACGGATTGACCGAGATCAACACATGGCCGATATACGTCTGCCACGCTCTCCGTCAGCACCCCCTCCCTTGGTCTTCCTTCCTCCGGGAAAGACACACATAGATCTCCTTGTTCTCGAACCGCTTCTTGAGGTTCTCGTTGATCGCTTCGTTGGTGATCTTGGAGATGAGCGTGAGATCCGACACGCCGACTTCCTTCTTCTTGGTGGACTCGAACACGGCTTTGCGAACGCCCGACGACTTTCCCTTTCCCGACGGACCGGCACTCGCAAAGTCGGATTCCTTCCCAGCGCCCTTTTTGCGCCCCGCACGTTTCGTGACACCCTGTAGCTGCGTGAGCGGTGGACGGGGAGTGGAAGAAAGAACAGGGCAAAGGGGCGAAAAGAGTACCATCTGCGGGGAGAGTTATCGCTGCGTGTAGAGTGTGTGCGCTGTTGTTCCGTAGAACTGGAGATATTGTTTGTTCCACCTTTCGCTGGTGCTGTTGCGAAGGGTTCGTTGCGAACGTGACCGACCAAGTACAGGCGATGGATGGGGGGGGGGAGGTGGAGATGATCGATGGTGGTGACGGGGAAGTGAGAGTTGGGAGCTCGAAAATAGCGGGTTCCTCTTTGGGACTAGTTAGCCTCTCGCGTCGGCTAGGATGTATGAGAGCGATTACGCACGCTTGGAGACGACCACGAAGGAGAAGGTGACGAATGTGGCATTGCTGGAACTTCGAGGGGCGCAATCGGGACACATAGAATGGCGATGGTCGCTAAGATGTTCGGTAAATTTTCATTGGCGATTGGGAAAGACTCATGCGGATCACTCGGGAGCTGGTTGAGCTGAACATGGTCGAACGTGTAGTTGAACTTCCCAACGTGTCGTGTTCAGCTCCCATCTAGATCTGGTGACCTTCGGTATCTTCTCCATCTCCATCTAAATATATCTAAAAGCAAATACTTTTGTGCGTCGAAGACCCACCCTCTTCCGTCATCGCTTTTCCCTCTCTTTGTCTTCCTTCTCCTCCCGCAAACACCTCGAGCACATACAAGCGCCGCCCAGACATCCCATCATCCACTCCCTGCGCTCTTTGTACGGGAGGGAGTTGTCGCAATAGCAGCTCTGCAGCTCGTGTCCTTCCTTTACGGCGATGCCACTGCCCTCCCCACCCACGCCCCAGAATCTCATGATGCCCGCGCATTCCCAGCGGACGTTTGGCTCACAGTCGTGGTTGACGAGGGAGTAGAGGGTGTGTGCCGCCGCCGCTTCGGTTTCTCCGTGCGCATTCAGCCGGCCACTAGCAGTCCCGCGGAATTTAGCGACGAGCGTGTTGACAACCCATGTATCCCACCAGTCAGGCCGAGACACCTCCGTGGAGAGCGACGGGTGCTTCCCCGAGAACACATCGATCCCCAGTGCTTCAAGGATCCCAACGACGCCACGGACATTCTCCTCCCAACCCCAGCCAATGCGCAGCTCCAGCACCTCGACGGGCGGCACGCCGTACAGGTATTTCGTCTCCTCGAGCTCCAGCGGGTGCACCCCCTGAGTAAGCGCCATGGCGAAAGCCTTCATCATCAGCAGGGCGTAGACCGCCCCGCCGGGCTGCGAAGACCTGGCGACTTGCGCGTCGGATTGCCGGAGTGCCGCGCGGTGGATCGGTGCGATGGGCCGGGAGCACAGCGCGGGATGGTATTTGGCCATCGCCATATCTCGGCAGTGCGGCGAGCACCATATCGGGACGACCGCCTCGATTCCCTCCGCTTCCGCCTCGGCGCAGAGATCACATGCGAATGTCTCCGCCGGGGCGGCGTCGTCCTCCCCGTCGTCCGCTTTCCTCTCTTTCCCCCCCTCCGCAACAGCGTCGCCGGGTAGTCTCAACACCAACTTTGGCCTACTGGGGACCGCCTCCTTTCTCCACCTGCACCCGCAATATTCGCACAGCCCTCCCTCCGCCGGATCCGTCACGACCGTGAGCGCGCTCTCCTCGCGCATGCAATTCTCACCGGCCACGATGTCCCTCTTTGCAAACACGCCCAGATGCTTCGTTTCGCCGAGCACCTCGGCGGCTTCGCTGAGGAGCGGGAGATTGACCACCCTGACCTCGACGCAATCCGAGCTTCTGGGGACTATAAGCCCGTTCAAGTGTCCTACGGCCTCAGCCGAGAACCTGTCGGGCTCGTGCGAGTTCCACGGATATACCAGCCGCCTTGCCCGACCCCCGTTCCCCTTATCCGCAGCCTCCGCCGCCCCGAGCACTTCGCGGAACCCCCGCGCCTTGGGGAACCGCTGCACCCCGAGCCGCGCGTACTCGCCCGCCTGCTTATCGCAGCCGACCTCCTTCAGAGCTGTGACCAGCAGTAGCAGCGAGTCCTGTTCCAGCTGTTCCAGCAGGGGCTCGGCGTCTCCCTGTCCCGCCGCTCGGCGGAGGTGCAACACCGCTTGGGTGGCGGCGTAGAACTCCTCCGCATCTGTTCTTCTTCCCTCCTCCTCGCCGTCCTCCTCATCCTCCCCCTCCTCCTCCCGTCCACTATTACCCACCCCGCTGTCATCCAACAAGAGATCCCCTTCGTCACTGTAGTCCCTGATGTAGTCCGTCAAGAGCACAGCGCGGTACGCATCGCCAGCCGCAAGGTCGGGGTAGGCCTGCGCAAGGTACGCGCGTGCTCGTGCGAGGTAGAGGGTAGGATCGTACGCATTCGCGCCGTCGGCCAGCTTCGCTGCGAGTTCGTCGAGGGCGTCCGTAGAGGTTGCGGGGGAGGACACGGTCATGGCGGGGTCGATGGGTTGCGAAAAGAAACACACGGGTTGGTGGAACGTGAGATGGGCGCTAGCAAGAGCCAGAGCTACTCTAGTTAGCGTTGGAGCTACCGAAACAGGGGAATAACAGTAGTTATGGCTCGAACTGAGCACCTGACACCGCGAACATATATACTCGCCATCTGCACTTCACCATCACAGCACAGTCACAGTACCTCGCCAACTACCCTTTCTGGCAGTGATGCGACCATGTAAGCGCAATCCCGCCCTGCCCTAGCCCCAGCCGCCCCTCTGGCCGTGTCGCATCTTCTCAGCACAGTGCTCCGCTTGGCGCGAGAGCGACGGAACGAGCGAGCGGACCGGATGCAGTGGTTCGGAGCACGGTGTGTCACTCGCAGTGACGGCCAGGACAGTCTGTCGTGCCTGGTCGATTCGGCAACTTCCAACTTCTTGGTGCCGTCGGTGTGGAGCGCCGTATCTCGACGAGAGCTGCGGAGTGCTGGACATTGATGCCGCGCTTGTCGTACTCGCAACTACTGGAATGGCCACGGCGGCTTGCGGAAAGGCATCGAAGATTCGAAGTCACCATCCGATGGAGATGCATTCCAATCCGCACAAGGTCACCCACCACGACGGCCCGCAGTCCACCGTCACCGTCAAGCGGTCGGAGAACCAATTGCCATGACTTGTAGATAGGTCGCATGCGATTATTGATTAAACAATAAGGAACAAAAGCAGTTGGAGGACCAGCATTAAGTTACAGTCCCACATCTTGCTTGCCCCTCCAAGCCGAACAGTTTTATGATATGTAGAGAGTACAGAGTATCGAGAGTAAAAAAGAATAAATGACAGTAAAAGTATGCTCAAACTCCCTCAGGTATATATATGTGTGTGTATGCCCGAGAAAAAGAAAGAAAGTGATGGTAAACGCCCAATCCGTCAAATAATCCAACGGACAAAAAGCACACCTCAGCTACCAATCGATATTTTGGGGAGATCGGAATCGGGGTGGAGAGGTCGCTGGAAAGAAAGAAAGAAAAAAAACCCAAAAATCATGCACCGAAACACCGTTCGCGATCAGTAAAAACAAATAAAAAAGCAGTATATCCACCAGGCTCCCACGCAAGCGATCAAATGAAAAGGAGGGGGGGGGAGGACGCCTGAAAGAAAAAGACCCACTCCCAGTTAAAAAAAAAAAAAGTCAAATGACGTACGCATCCATCCGTCTCATTTCTTCCTCCTCCTTCGTCAAATTCTTCTCTTTCTCTTTCTCCTTGTCTTTGCCCTTATTCATCTTCTCGCACAAAATCTTCTCCAGTCCCCGAAAATTGACCGGCTTGACCATGAACGAGTCCACTCCGGCCGAGAACGCCTCTCGCTGGTCGTTGACCGTGGCGAGTCCCGTCAGAGCGACGATAAAGCTCCGCTTTGTTTTCGGGTCCGCTTGCTCCGCTAGATACCGCCGGATTTCGCGCGTCGATTCGATCCCCGACATGACCGGCATTTCTGTTGGTCGTTAGTGGCCGGTTAGTGGGGAGACGGGCGGAATGCGTGGACTTACGCAGGTCCATCAAGATTATATCATAGCCTCCCTCCTTTGCCTTAACCTTTTCGAGTGCTTCGAGGCCGTCGACAGCGGTGTCGAATGGGTATCCGTTCTTGCGAAGGAAGGTGACGAGGAGCATGAGGTTGATCTTGTTGTCTTCCACGGCCAAGACGCTGGGTTTTTTGGATGCCATGTCGGGGATGGGAAGGATGAGTGTTCCCGGCAGTGTCGGTGCGTGCTTCGCCATGTGTTGCTGCTGCCGCGGCGAGGGCGGGTGGATGGAGATGCGTCTGGAGACCGACCGGGAGGACGAGCTGGATGTCTCGCTGGCCGTGTTCCGGCTTGGGGACCGCCAGTGCGCGGGCTCGTTCGCGAAGAAGCTGTCGATTGCGTTGCTGGATGGTGGCGTGGGCGGTGTGATGCTGGAGGACATCGAGAGCGACTCGTTAGCAGCATCATCCTCATCATCTTCATCTTCACCGTCACTGTACACGGAGAAATCTTCGTTCGCGGTGTCGTACTCAGAGGCATCGTCCCGCGTCTCCATCTGTTCGAGACAAAACGCCATCGCACGCGCGAATTTATTCGGGCCGCACGGCTTGCACACAAAGGTTGAAACACGTCCTGCGAATCTTGACTCTCCGCCGTCGGCCGGTGGGTGGCTACAGAGCACTATCACCGGCGCATTTCCGGCGCCGAGTTCGCGCAGGACGTCGTCCTCGCCCTCGCCTTCATTGGCGATGATGATGTCTGCGTCGTCGAGACCCTGCGACTCGTCGAGGATACTCATGTCGAAATGCACGGTGACGTATCGCTCGATCGAGTTGCGCAGGAAGTTGGCCGCGTCCGCCATCCGGCAGCAGGTCTGCGTCTGGAGAAACGTTTGGAAGCCCACCATGCGGATCTTCATGCCCACGGTCAGACGGCGCACCTCGAACGCATTGTCGATGCGCTGCGACGGGTTGAGGTTCAGTCTGAGCGGGACCACCCGGTGGATCAGCGGCACCGACACGGTCACCTTCGTGCCCTTGCCGACTTGGCTCTTGACGTCGATATTCCCGTCCATCACGTCGGTGATCTGCCTCACGATGCTCATCCCAAGTCCCGCGCCAGCAGCCAACGGATTCTGCTGGCTGAACGGGGTGAACAGCTTCGTCTTGAGGAACTCCCTGCTGATTCCCTTTCCGGAGTCCGAGACCGACAGCTTGATCATTGCTCGCTTGTTCCCCTGCGAATCCGGCTCCATATCCTCGGCGCGCAGACGCACACGCACCCAGCCAGTCTCGGTGTACTTCATCGCGTTGCCTGCGATGTTATTGATGACTCGCTTCAGCGCCGCTGGGTGTGCAAAGAACACCCATCCGTCGTCTCGGTGGTCGATATCGATGATGACGGTGACCTGGCTGCCATCTTCTCGCGACACGACGTCCGACAGCGGCGAACCGCCTGCCGCATGTGCCATGGACCGTTGGAAGTCGGAACCCAAACATACGCCATCGACGATGTCCTGGACGAGCCCGGACAGGTCGATGTCGGACTTCTGGCCATCGACCGTCGTCTGTATTATATTCCGTTCCTCGCCCGCATCCATGTGCCCGATGCCGCGTCGGGCAAGGTGGATATCCTCCTCCAATAGGGAATTGAGCTTCTGGAAATCGAGGACGTGGTTGATGGTGTCGAGCAGCGTTGTGCCGCAGGATATTATCGTTTCCACGAAAGACCGTTGATACGGATCGACGTTGCTCTCGGCGAGGAACTGGGCGCTGGCCAGTATGCCATGGAGAGGACTGCGAAGCTCGTGCGAAATGCTGGAAATGAACTCGCCCTTTGCTTTGTCGGCTGCACGACATCCATATCAGTATGCGTACGTGACAGATGCAAAAAATAATAATTAAAAACACACCATTGAAGATGGCCAATCTCGTGGATTCGGCCATGATGCAGTTCGCAACTGCAGCCACAAAGCTGCCCTCGACCTCGCTGCTGTATGTTTTCGTGGTGCTAGTCGTCCACGCGAAGCAGACGGCGAACAACTTGTGGTTGGGATCGAACAGCGGTACGAGGATGACGCTCTTCGCGCCCGGCAAGAACCTCCAGAGGATGGCGTCGGTCTGCGTGCCGTCAGCACCCTGACTGCGCGTTTCCTCGAGTGTATCCTCGCTATCGTCGACGCGCGCCACGATCCGGCCCTGATCGTTCTCCTCCACGAGTTTGTTCAGGATCTCTTCGTTGAGCTCGGCGACGTCGAAGCCCAGATCCTCGATGCTGTGCGATTCTCCCTGGCTGTTGGAAGACCCGTTAGATGTCGCGTACCCTAATATACCGCTCCTCCGCCGACACGCCTTAGGCCGCTCGGCACGGGTCGCCTGCTCCGCTTCCTTGTCCGTCGAGATGTGAGCCCGTCCACAGCTGTTTGGTTTGTCACAGTCCTCGGGGCCGAAGAATCCCTCGAGGTCTCCATCGAGGAACACCACTTCCGCGTCGATCGAGCTGCGGATCAACGTAGCGGCCCGGAAGAACATGGCGCGGAACTGAGGCTCGAACGAAGAAGTCTTTTCGTACGCCGATTGCCGACGGCACAGGTTTTCGGACGCTCCGGAGCACGATTGCGTCGACGAGTAAGCGCCATCGAAGTAGTGGTTGTCGTCGCACTTGCCGCTGAAGTACGAAGACGTCGACGCGGGGGGCGTCAGCAGCGTATCGGACTGGCGGTACGCCGAGTGAGTTTCGGGGGACGGCGAAGGGAGAGGTCGCGGCATCGTGGAGGGAAACGTCATCGTGTCCATCAGGGACATTTCGGAGGTGTCTTCGGGAATGTCCAGGTTCATGCATAGATATGCATGCTGCGGTGTGCTCATGCCCTTGCTATCATGCGTACGGGTGGTGGTCTCCGGCACCGCTGTGGTTTCCGACTGCTGTTGGGCACCGTCATCCGCATTTTGATCGCGCATCATCTCGGCGAACTTGCGCTGCTGGAGCATCGTTCGTTTCCGCTCGACCATTTTCTTCCTGTCCATCTCCTTGAGCCTCCTCGCCTCGAGTTCCTTACGCTCCAGTAGTCGTCCGTCCCTTCTCTCCGTCATCCCGATCCCCTCCGCTGGCAGGAAACCCTCGGCGATGAACCGGGACAGACCCAGCTCCATGGCGCTGCTCTTCTCCAGACTCCTCTTGCCCTGCTTCGTTTCCAGGTAGTTCATGACGATGTCGCTCATGTTGGACAGCGTCATCTTCTGGTCCTCGCTCGACCCGTCGGGCCTCGGATTCTCGTCGAAGACGCACAGCGTCCCGATCGAAACACCGTTCGGAGTGCGCAGCGGCGCGGCACAGTAGTAGCGCTTGTACGGCCACCCTGTCACGAACGGCGCTTCGCGGTACACCGGGTCCTCCGCCAGGTCGTTGACCTCAAAGATGAGCTCCCGGTCGTCATCCGGCGACGGGATCAGGCCGACTGTCAATTCGCACAGCGTGCTCCCAATGGGCACCACGGTGCCGCAGCCCAGCCATAGCTGGTCCCCGGGATCGTGCGTGTGCGGCGAGTTCAGCGACAGGCTCTGGGTCGACTCGGCGATCAGGTACGATTTGCTCGCGCTGACCACGGTGATCATGGCGCGCCGGCAGTTGAGCAGCCGCGCGGTCAGGTTCGTGAGGCAGATCAACACGGGATCGTAGGAGGCGACGGAGGTGATGGGCACTGGCTCGGGCAGCAGTCCCAGCGCGCCGCCCTCCACCGGCTCGGCCATGGGAGCATCCACACCGGGACGGAAATACCTAATCGCACTCCGGTAAGCCAACTTGTTCCGCCACTCGACCACAGAGCTTCCGCCACCGCGAAACACCAAAGACTTGGGCGGGTCTCTCACTTGAATACCTCGCGAATCCGCAGCGAGCGATGCGAGTCTCCCAGATATCCTTCCTCCAGCGGAGGCTGCGGCTGCGTCGGTGACATGGTCGCGGCGTGCTCGGAGTCGGAGTCGCCAGTTCTGCCACGGCCCGATGGCGCCGGGGGTTGCTATCGAGTGATTTCGGTGGTATTTTCCCCCTTTCCGTTCCGTATCGAGGCGATTCCCAATGCACTCCGTCCGCAGCTCCGTGATATTTTTTCGGAAGCCAGTTGTTGAGAGCGATCAACCGTAGCGAGAGGACCAGACGGACAATCGAACAGAACGTGGGCAGCCTTGCGCCGAGCGATTGGTAACCAGGGGAGATCTAGTTGCTTGAGGGGGGCGGACAATGTTGAAGGGATTTCGAGACCGTGAGCAGAGCCGAGAGGGAGAGAAAGGACGGGGCTGCGATCATCCCGCCCCCTCGATCGGTGACCAGATTTCCATGCACGGTCTGTAGAACCGGTGCTAGACGGATAGCGCTCCCCCAGAAATGTGACGGCCCGCCGGCCAATGAGCGCGCCAGCCACTGCTGCCGGCGCTAGGGATCTGCAACTCCGCTAGCTATGTACATCCACGGACTTGGCCGGAAATTTCCTTGGTGCTTTCCCTACACGGTCCTTACGGTCTCCTCTCTCTTTCTTTTCTTCTCAGACAGGCCAGGCGGGGGCAGGGGGAGTCACCACGGGCCACCGGCGGACAGTGAGAGATCGCGGTGGACGGTGAACAGGAAAGGACTGTACATAAATATCGTCATGATCCAGCAGGGTCGCATACGATTAATGAATCATCATCATCATCCACGGACTTGGCCGGGATGGAGGCGTCATGGCCGCGCGATGCCCACTGTCGGCACCTCCTCCGCGCACCCATACATGCGGCAACACACGCTCACCACACTCCACGGGGGCCGCTCGCCGGGGCCCGCGTTCGCTGAGTCCTCTGGTCCGAAGGAACGGAGCAACTCTGCAAAAACCAAATCTTGTACGATTTCAGCCCGCGGACGATAAATTCAAAATCTTCAGGGCCAGTTAGAGGCGTTGTTGGAGCGGCGGCCTGGACCGGTGTCGGGCGTGTGCAGTCCAGCTCTAGTTAATGCGCAGTAAAGGTGCAGTACTTACGCAGCGCGATGGAGGAAGGCCTGGCTTTGGAATGGAGATCGAAAGACACCGGCTCGGGATGGTGAGCAGGGACTTACCGACGAGCGCATAATCGGGGCCTGCAGATGTATCTTTGCCGACACGTACATAGAGCACACACAGAGGCAGTTCTCTCGTATATCTGCGTACATAAGCAGGTACTCTATGTGTGTATGTATGCAGACACGTAGATACAATGTATGTAAGTACTGGGGCCCTTCTCCGTGGGACTCGCGCCGATCTCGCTTGCAGCAAGAATAAAAATAAAAATAAAAATAAAGATAAAAATAAAGATATCTAAAATAAAAATACTTTAGTACATATGTATGCAAAGACCCACGATCCTTCCCCCCGGGTTTTCTCTCGATCGCACATCCCCAGATCGGCCAATCGCAACTCTGCGCCCGCCCCTTCCCTTCCTTTTCTCGACTGGGGGATCTCCTTCCCTGGCAACCGCACGAACCCCGCCAAACCATCTACATATGTGCTCTAGATCGCATCCATCCATCTATCAACGCGTGTCTGCGGCGTCCGAACAACCTGCCCAACCGGTTGGTCAACTGCAGATCCTCAGTCGCCTCCCGAATATGAAAACGAAAAGAAAAAAAAATCGATGGACGTGTTGGCAGTAACTAGTCTACCACCTACATTCCGCTAGCACGGCAACTAAGTGGCAATTCTACAGGGGGTATGCAAGAAACATGATGTGAGCCAGCTTCGCGTAAGATCGTGCTCCACTCCACCGTACCGGACGGGCTACCGGGTCCTCTCCCCCACGCACGCGGAGGGGTGCTGCCAGTGGGTGGCGTTCCTGACACCGGATGCGATTGGTGTTTCGAGATAAGAGCGGCTACATACATACGAAAAATGCACCAGGGAGGGTGACACGGATTTCAGCCAGCTGCTCAGGCCGCTCCCCGTTCCCCGTGGTGCTGAACGATTACAAATCCGATATATGTAATTGCTCTCCGACTTCACGGCTCGCGGCGTGGTGGATATGTCCGCAGATATCCACCGAAGCCCCGAGCAGAGAAGAGTGTGAGGCCAGCCAGCTTTCTTCGGCACGACATTTGTCCCTACCGTGGCGACACTTGGGTACTAGGTACGCCGCCAACGAGGAAGGCTCAGTTCCTCACTCCACGGGCCGGCACGATTCCATGCTCTCGATGTCCAGCGGCTCCAGCAGCTCCAGCCAGTGCGAGCTGTACTGTGGTATCCGCCACCAACCAGAAATCCAAATCAACAACAGAGACAACAAAAACACGTGGGAACAGTGAGAACCCTCCGCCTGGACACCTCGCGTTCTGGATCAAAACCTCCACGCACCGCATAGCACAGTGAGAAGCCCGGTGGGGGCTGTGAGTGTGTGTACCTTCTTCCTTCTTCCTTCTTCCTATTTCCCCTTCTCCCTTCTTCCTGTTTCCCCTTCCCCCTCCCCTTCTCTTTCCGGGCAGCCCTTCTCCTTGCTTCGGCCGACACCTCCAGCCTCAAACACTTTTCTTTTCTTTTCTTTTCTCTTTGTTTTCGAGCTTCCATTTTCCACATGCACGTCCATGTTTCTCCGCGCGTGCATATTCGAGGCAATCCAACGGCACACGGACGGAGAGAAGAGAGACCAAGTCTCAGAAGATGGCAAGGAGACATCTTCCACGTATCGGAACTCCTACACCCCCCCCCCCCTCCCCCGCGCGCATCGTACGTATGTATCTGGAACCTCTCGTCTCTCTCTCCGCTTCCATCGAGGAAGGCCGCCCGCGCAATGCAAGATCGATGACCGCCGACGGTTCTCATCATGAGCAGGCCCCGAGTGACACATAGATCCGCCCAGATGGATTCCGGGCCCCACGACACGCCTGTCGATCGGGTGTCCGACATCCGTAACCGACCCCAGCCCGCACTGCATACATACAAGCGGCATCGAAGCGCAGCCGTGGCGACCGTGGGGATCGCATGGCGTCGATCTCTCATCCCACCTGTCGCGCCGGGTGTCTGGCTGCTGTAGACTATCTACATAGATAGAACATGCGGGGCGCAGTGGGGGCCTACGGGTGTTTTCGTCGAGCCGTGTTTAGGGGGCAGGAGATTGTCCACTGTGGAATTCGGCATCGACATCAGCGCCGTTCTTCTGCTCTCTCGATGCGGAAAAAAAAAAAAAAAAAAAAGATGAACAAGACGGCCGATATTGCACCGGAAAGTCTCCGACCCCGTCGAACTGCCACGCACCCATCCACTCGGCTCCAGACACACCCCAACCCATTGCTCCGCTCCTTCCGCCCGCCAGCGAGACCGAGCCCGCGAGACACAGTGTGGCGGGTGTTGGGTTGCCATCTCCGCGAACGCACGATCCCTGATCCCCACTTCTCCAGCTCCACGGGTCGGCAGCGCGGAACAAAACCGTGGGACGCGTGGCCCCCGACGCCAAGCGGAGCAGAGACGTGACTAACTAGCGCCGTACCACTGTGGTAGATACTTTGTAGGAATGCATTCATGCGTTCGGCACGCTAGTCCGTTTCAGTATTCCGGCACAGCCACACTATTTTCCAGCCTGTAATGACTAATGACTTCAACCAAACATCCTCGGCGAGATGGACTTAGCTTGAGGAAGAGACGAACTCGGCACGATAAAGGACTTGGTGTGGCAAAAGACTCAATGCAACGCGACGAGACAAAGGCAAAGAGAAGAACTCGGCACGATAGATGAGTTGGCGCAGCGAAGGGACTCGGCAAAGAGAAGGACTACCGCTACAGTTCCCCCATTTCGCCATAGCTAGGTTGCATGTGAATAATGAATAAATAAATACAAGAGATGGAAAACTTCGTCGATGTATGTGTATATGGACAAAATCATCTTTCCTTTCTAAGAGGACGGTTGCTGGTTCGCTGCCGCTCGTAATGGTAGTCATTCGGGGTTTGACGACGCGCCCTTCCTTTCTTGCAACATTTGTACCGGTCTTTTTGCTCTTTCGCAGACGACATTCGCAGTGTTGAACTTGCACCGTGCCCTTTCGTTGAGTTGTGTTCCCACCTATCGTCGTCCAAACAACGTCCACCAATGGCCAAAACTCATCGAATTCCTGTTGGGCCAACTGGACAGGCTTCCCCAGTTGGAAAAGCATCCCCCCATAACTAGGCAATCGCCCAAAGGGGTACCGGAATCATCGTGGAGGAGGAGGAAGAAGAGGAGGAGGATATTTGCGCGTGTGATTAATTGTTCGACTTGTGATGATTGATTGTTGGAGTGGTGACGATGGATTGCTCGCCCCTGAACAGTAACTACTGCCCACGTCGCCTTTTTATTTTACTTAATTAAATATTTAATTCGGTGTCACATGTGGCGGCAAGTTCCCAAAAAGGACTAGCGTTCCCAACCAGATCGCCACGGAGACGCGGAAGTCGGGAGCATGTGACACCGAGGAAGTGGCTCGTTCCCTCTTCCCCTCGGCCGGGTCTGCATACGCTGCCGACGGGTTGAGTCCGCTGATCCGCGGGTGGAGCGGGCACGTGTCCACCGGGAAGAGGTACACTGGTCGGCTTGGATGGGCAGAGAGATGATTTTGTTTTTGCTTAAGCATTAATTTCGTTCATGGTAATGTATCTACACACTTTTCCGGTTCCTGTCCACTGCCCAACTCTGATCACAGTCCGCAGGCAGCTCGTTCTGATGGGCAGATGTGCATGACAATCGTCATTGTCAATGGGGGGTGATGTGAAGATGTGATGGTTGTCCATGTGACGATGTGACGCCACTGCCCATATCAGGTATCTATAGCAGTGGTAGTCACGAGGACTGACTAAGCATACAGAAGACATGCTACATACAGTCATGGTCAATTCGCGGCCGAGTGATTTAATGTGATCCCCCGTTTGGAGACAATGGGCATGGCCCAGTGCGTCATCGACGGCCCTCAATTGAACGCAAAACTCAATTCACAGTTAAAACGGACAGATAAAAAGACATCCAAAATCCGCTCCCGGCTAATCGAACACATCCGTCGCGAACCTCTCGTTCCTGAGCGCAGCGAACCACGCCTCGACCTTAGCCTCGACCTCCGCCTCGGTGCTGTGCTCGCCGACCTGCAGTATCCTCTCGCGGTAGGCCTCCTTGCAGACCTGCGCGACGGCCTCGCCCACCTTCGCGCTGCCGCAGACAAACATCTTGGCGCCGTCCTCCCAGACCTTCCGGAGGGCGTCCGCCTCCGTCCGCATGCGGTCCTGGACGTGCGCGCATCCGCGAGAGAGCTCCGGCTGCTTCGAGAACGCGTAGAACACGTCGACGGCGCCGGCGCTCTGCCACGCGTCGAGCTCCTCCGCGTACAGGCGGTCGCGGTCGCGGTACCTGCATCCAACGAAGAGCAGTGCGCGCGCCAGCTTGCGCCCCGCGGCGAGCTGCGTCGCGCGCTCCTGCACGAACCCGCGGAACGGCGCGAGCCCCGAGCCCGCGCAGACCATCACGATCGGCGCCGTCGAGACATTCAGCGGCAGGTGGAAGGCCTGCGCCGACGGCCGCACCGACACCTGCAAGATGTTGCCCGGCTCCAGCGACGACAGGTACGCGGTCGCCACTCCGATGTGGCGGCGCCCGCTCGGAGAAGACATGGCCGCACCCTCGACAACGCTGTACGTCAGCGTGCACCGGTCCGGACTCGAGAGCGGCGAGGACGAGATGCTGTACTGCCGCATCCGCATCGGCGGGAGCATCGCGAGGAAGTCGCCGAGCGGAAAGTGCAGCGCAGGGTACCGCTCGAGCAGGTCGAGCGGCGACGTGCGCTTGGCGGTTATCTCCGCGTGGAAGGAGTCGCTGGCGAGCGCCTCCAGCTCGGCTTTGATCGCGGGCTGGTCGCTGGCCGCGGCGGCGAGCGCGAGGACGTTCTTCTTGGTCGCGGGTTGGGAGAGCTCGACATAGGTGCTGAGGACGTCCTGTGCCGAGATGTCGTTGGCGATGGGGAGGACGGTCGGCGCGGAGGACGAGATGTTGAGGTGTGCGTCCCACGGCAGCTGGAAGCGTTTCATCACGCGGTTGATTGACTCCCTCGGGTTGACGGAGAGTATGGCGAGGTAGTCGCCCGCGCGGTAGGGCATGTCGCTCGGGAGCTGAATCTCGAGATGCCGTTTCTGCGGTTCCCCCGGGGCGGTGAGACTGTGCGCAGCCGTCACACGGGCTTCGCGCACATCCATGCGAAGGTTGGATGACCGCTTCTTGGACGAAATCTCTACCGAGATGGCGGAGGCGGTAGCGTCGCCGGCTGCCGGCTTCCCGCCGAAGCGTTCCGTGATCGCCGGCCACAGCTGTGCGTCCTCCCAGGTGTCGAACTCGGTGAAGATGTCGCCGTGCGATGCGTCGGCCTCTCCTCTCTCGGCCACCTTTGCGGCGCCGTGAGCAAGCAGCAGGTCGTCGACCAGTTTGGGGATGCGCTGGTACGTCGACTTCCAGTCCTTGTGGCCGCATCCAAACACCGCAAAACTGGTCCCCGACACTTCGTTCCCGGACAGGGACCGGAGCCATTCCACAAAGTGCATCGCATTATCCGGCGGCTCGCCCTCGAACGATGCTGTGATGAAGACGACGGGACGGCCCTTCGGCAGCTTTCCGTTCGCGGAATCCATAATCCCTATCGTCGCGTCGAAGCCGTGCGAGGCCGCGCTGGTGGACAGCCGCTGCGCGAGGGCTTCGCAGGTACCCGTGTTGGAGCCGTAGAAGATCGACATCGGTCTGCGCGCCGGCTCGTCTTTACCCGCCGCCGCATTCTCGTGCTTCACCCTCTCCTCCGTCGCCGTAGCACTGCCGGCCATCGCTCTCTCGAGCTTGGTCGCATCGATGCCGTCACGCAGGGTGGCACGCATGTAGAAGTCTTTCGGCTTGATGGTGAGGGTCTGCTTCAATTGCAGCTTGTAGTTGGGATTGTCGAGGGTGAAGTTGAAGTGCTGCAAGAGCAAGGCCACCACCAACAGGGACTCCTGCCAGGCAAAGGGACGTCCGATGCAGGCTCGCATTCCGTTTCCGAACGGCTTCCAAGCAGCCGCTGGGAGTTTTTCGAAGTGCTCGTCGAGCATCTGCCGCCCCTGGTTAGCGATAGCCCAGCTAGTGAGGATCGCTAGGATGTACCCTTTCCGGTCTGAATGCGTTCGCATCTTCACCGTACACCGCTGGGTCGCGATGGATGTTCACAAGTACAGCAGCGACGGGCTGTCCCTTCTCGAGTGCGTATTTGCCACTTCCGATCGTCGAAGACGCTTCGTCCACACTGGGATGCAGCGTCGTAGAGAACAGTGGAGCAGTGGGGTTCAATCGCAGGGTTTCGCGGAGAACCGCGGCGACGTACTTCAGCTTCGGCAGGTGATCGGCTGTGATCGGGCCTTTCCCGCAGACCTCGTCGACTTCCTTCTGCGCGGCCCGGTAGGCGGAGCTGTGCTGCAGGAGGTTGCAAAAGACGAAGGACAGCAGTCCGGACGTGGTTTCGTGGCCCGCGATCAGGAAGGTGATCCTGCGAGTCCAGGTCAGCACGGCGGCGTCTCCGAGCGCGCCC